>Ga0099826_10000631_pt1 | contig 18085 bp, 9 predicted proteins | sample Mtrugardesep15_FD_76830 | JGI IMG/M metagenome (GOLD analysis project Ga0099826, IMG submission 76830) | Root nodule microbial communities of legume samples collected from California, USA - M. trunc garden sep15 | ecosystem: Host-associated > Plants > Roots > Nodule | place: USA: California... | reverse complement strand
TTTTTTTTTTTTTTTTTTTAGAAATGAATACAATTCTTGACCATTATAAGAGGATCGAGATTTATATTGTAGCTTAGATTTAAATGAGTTTTATTCATTCCTTTGTATTGGCTATACAAGTGGAAACAATTTGTAAGATCAAAATTTGGATTCAATTGTACTTATCTAAACCTTTTATCAACAACTTGGCTAACCTGGAGGATAAAAGTTTCAAAGCTAACCCTACATTATTTTGGACATAATACTTTTAGAGAATAGCTAATGGAGCTACAGTTGTGAAGTGATGAGAAATAATTTTAGCTTATTTAATGGAAAAGATGGTATGGAGAAGATGGTAAGGAAAGAGGTGGTAACACATTGTGCATAGAAGGAAACTTGATCCGAGGTGAATCCTGAACGGTGGCTGAAAATAGCGGAGGGAGAACAGTTCAACGTCTTCAAAGAAGTAGTGTACACTACCACTCAAGTCAACGAGAAATTGCAGTGACTGTAAATTTGTAAAATAATGAAAAATTCAGTCGAGGATGTCTTGCTTGACGCATGAATGTTGCTATTGGGAGCAGATCAACGTCCAACTTTTTTTTTTTTTTGACGGTAAACAAGAGCTTATCATTTCATAGAATAAAGAATGTTACAAGCAGCTGGTGTTAATATTGAAGGGACATTCCCCAACAATTTTGAAGTGCTAATACAAGATAATAGGCCTACTAAATCTTAATTTTCAAGACACATAAACTTTGTCGACAAATATGAAAAATTAAGCCAAAATTCATGACCTAATTGCCCATCTATCAACAGCTTCCATCTTCTAATGCTGACAAAGGAGATGTGAGAATCCAAAGTCTTTTTTCCTATCCAGTTACGGATCATTTTTTTGGCTTCATCACGCGTATTTCGACTAAAGTTGGTCTCAAATTTGTTCACTTTGTCATGCTGGACAAAAATCAGCTGATAAAAGACAAAGGTTTTGAATCAGATTCATCCTCATAAAAGGCTACTAGGCTCGTGTGACGCCAACAATCAAAACTCAAAGGTTTACATCCCATTAAACATAGGCACAAAACACAAATCACAATACAACATAGATAACACATAAAAACAACAAAAAACACAAAATAGATAAAGCATAACTCAACCAGCAATAGACAGCCCAAACTGAAAATCATCCATGGAGGTTTCAGCGACAGACGACCCAAATATGGCTCTGGTTTACGGACAACCTTCAAAATTGTGCAAGCTTTATCTGGAGGCTTTCGGGGAGGCCTTACAAGGTTGAGATTCATAATGGATGGGTTGTACACAGTTATTTGCAAGATGGGTGGCTTTGGTGGTGGCCGCTCCATTGAGGTAGAGGAGACGTGATTCACATGAGGCGAAGGCTCTGGCGGAGGACGCTCCAACGAGAGGGAGATCATGGTATTTCGGAGTGGTACCTCAGAGGGAAGAAGGCTTTCGGAAAAACTTTAACGACTAATTTGATGAAATCTATATGAATACCACGCTTTGGAAATAAATTTTTTGAAGTGTTAAAGATCTACATAAATAATACATAATAAAATTAGTGATAGAAATAGAATATTCATAACATTTTCCTAGTTGTTAAATGTTTCAAGAAAAGAACTCTTGTAATGTATCGAACAAAAAAAGCAAAATATTATACAAGGACTACTTGGATCTACAAGATTATTTTGATTTGCAGGGACGACTTGTAGTATATCGAAGATAAACAGCAAAATATCACTACCCTGAGAACGAGGTCCAATATATACTATGAACTACACAACATCCAACCCAACAAAAACACTGACCACGAGGACTGAACCATGACTGTGACAGTGTTATTACAGCGGTCCAGCAAGAAAACCTTATTGCTTTGTTGTCTCGCCATGAAAGAGATGAAAACTTGTCAATTGGTCCTGTTGCTCAAATTGCAGGAAAAAAGCCTACCGTGAATTGAGTACCCAATAACCGGAAAATAGGTTCCGGTAATGAGGGAGATTGAGATTTGAGACCAACAGTGGGGTTCTCACCTATTCTCATGATTCTATAGAGCCTAATTTTGCGTTAAGTGTAAGCTAAAGCGCACATGACAAGGGAGCCTAATGAAGAAAGAATCTCACACCGTCATAAGACAAAGGCAATGAAGAATATAAAAAGGAAAGTAGTAAAGATCAATCTTTCTATTTACACACGAAAAAGACTAGTTCATCTCATTCAAGTTGCTAAATATACTCTTCAATAAGAATTCTCAAACAAACATTTCTTTGTACAAATTTTCCTTTTTAAGCCGGTAGTTACAATTACAATTCATAGGACCCATAAAAGAGAATCAAAATGAAATATCTCCATCCCCTAATTGACTCTTCTTCTACTTACAAAGTTACAAACAAGAGGATGGTTTTTAAGACACTAGTACAAGAAAAAGGGCATCTATCACCCAAATTAACCCTCATTCTGCAACATTAACCGCATTATTAGTCACTATATACGGTATACTACCTAAACAAGAGACACACTATTGACAAGAGACACACTATTGACATTTACATACATTGACTGATTAATTCTCAACATATTTACAAACAAACAAGTCACAAGCTAAAATTTTAACTCTTTTACTCTTCAAAGTAGGACATCCAAAATTCCTTTTCCCGTGGCTCTTATACGGTGGTTGTTATATTTCTGTAGTAAACTGAAATTCTAGTGTCAAGATGTGTGTATTATGCTGCTGTTGTTCTAAGCCAGAGCAGGGATGCTGCAATTACGGCTGTCCCTGTCAAGGCAATCGAATCCTTCGACTCTCACCGCCGGATTGTTACCAAAATTGGCCCGAACACATCCTCCCTTCCTTGCAGAAGATGGGGGAGAAGGTGGCAGACCGGATGGGGCAGGAACCACCACCCATGATGACGGTGAGAGGGGTGAGAAATTCTCATCCCCGAATCGAGCATCCTGAATTAGTGGGTTAGCTACTCTGCTCGGCGGCGACCCACAGAAAAATGGGGGCGGCGACGAGGCTACCAGAGGACTTAATTGTTCCCTATCACAATCATCATCCTGCAAATCAACAAAAACACAACACAGAACAATTCAATTAAACAGCATAACACAAAACAATTCAACAAAAGGCACAATAATCCAAGCTTTAACGGTGATCAATTAACTATTCAAATTTTAACAAGTAACAAGTTAACATTAACCAAGGTACAAAATAGATCAATTATTCAAATTTAACCTAAATTATAAAATAATAGATCAATTATTCCAATTTAAAAAAAAAAATGTTAACAAACAAAGAAAAAAATAGAGGAATTATTTACCTTGGTGAGAATTGTGTCCAAGGGATTTGATGCAGATGAGTTTGAATCACACGGTTCAACTTGGCAACTGCAGAAGAAGAAAAACCAAAAATACAAAAGTTCAATAAAATTAAACCAAAGCAAATTAAAAGAGAAAAGAAGAAAAAGAGAAAGAAATTAAAATTTACCTGAGATGCCACCGGAAAGATCTGCTCGGGTAGTCGTTGACGGCGAAGTTGAGGAGTCCGGCACGGCGGGGCTTAGGGCAAACGACGAAGTCTCTTCCGTTCATTTTCTTTTCTAAATTTGTATATATCAATTAAAATCTGTTCATCAACACAGATACATAGCAAAACCAAAATTCAGAACGAGATATATACAAATCAAGTTCTGATAACAAAAATTAAGCAGAAAAATCACGCGTTTGAATCTATTTAAGCACGTTTCTGAGATGAGAAACGTGCATGGACGAAAAAATTGTAACAGCTCAAGGTTAAGATCTGGTCAAATTTGAACATAAGGAAAATAAATTATAAACACGTTTTATAATTTCTTAACCGCTTAGCTCTAATCACCTTAATTATTATTGTTTTTTCGTTAATTACAACAATAAACTACGGATCAAACAAAAACCATAAAATTAAAACAAAACTATACCGTTAAACTAACAAATAAAACCAAATTCAAGTGCAAATGAAAAATAAAATTTCAACAGGAAAAACGGATCTGATTAAGTTATAAAGATGAGTATTGAATTTTTAATTAGATTTAGAAATAGAAATAGAAGAAACGGAAAAGGATTATGAAAAAGTGGTAATAGATCTAAAGAGAGTAGTGGAAGTACCTTGTGTTGAATGAATTTACTGTACAAAGCTATGGAAGAAAAAGAATTGAATTGAAATTGAAATTGAAATTGAAATGAAAGAAGAAAGTAAAGAGGAAGCTGTGTGGTTGTAGAAGAAATGAAGAGGTGCAGGTGGAACTGCAAGCAAGGTTGGGTTTCAACCACACTTGTTGCTTTATATTTATGTGTTTAAACAAAGATTATTTTAATATATGATTAATTTAATTGTTAGAAGATATTTTTAGTATTGTATGGTTAATTCATGCGGGCGGTGCCTCCCGCGTAATATCACATCGTTTTTCGCACCCACGATATATTCTATCACAGTAAAATACTATACTGTTCACATGATATAATGTCATGTGGCCTTAACGTGACTATGATTCGAGATTTTATTTAATTAATTAATTAAAGTATAGTATAGTAGAATAGTCATATGTGATGTAAGGGATTATTATAGATCTGAAAGTATCATCAAAGGATCCGTTGGGAATGAGTCTAGTTGTATTGTATGGTGGAGCGTACCTTTTACAAAGGACTTCAACTAAAACAACGTTTCATTTTATTACATACATACACGTGGCAAACTCTTAAAGTTTTGAATTGGAAAGAGTCGGCAATACTGATGAGGCATGGGCCGGCTTGGCCTCCCATTCTTTCAAATTTTAGAAAAATCAAAGTAGTTCACTTTAATGTTTTGGTTTTCAAATCGAGTCTTATCAAAATTTCATTTTGTAGTTTCGCGCATTTGTGACAATTCATTTTGCAATTTTAAAATTTTTAATGCTATTTTCATTTTGTCAAGAAAAAATTAATGGGATAATTTTTAATTTATTTGTCTTTAATTTATGTGTAGTTTTATATATAAAAATGAGATGGGATAATTCTTTTTTTACATGAGAGTCTTCTTATCCTCTAAACCGAAAGTTTGATCAAATAGTCAACCTATCAAAATTATTCATTCTCCGTATTTAGTCCTTTTGTATCGTTATCTATAATCTAAAGATCAATTTGATCTCAACAAATCCCTTCGTACGGTGAATAATTTAACTTTTTTTGTTTACTTTTCATTTGGTAAATTAAATCTTCAAGTTAATTTGTTTTAAACTTGAACATATGGTAGGAAAGTCATTCTTGAAAATTCTAAGTCAACATGATAATGAATTTTATGATCCCAACGTTTGTGATTGAGCATTAGTCATAGGCACAATACATATTTATATATGGTGAACTTTCAATCTTATACTACCTTCATCTTTTAAGTATATGTTTAGAAAACTCTTGTCTTTTATCCTTTACAATATTAATTATTTATTTATCAAATACATTGAATTATTTCACATTAATTTATTAACTATTGAAAAATACTTACGAGTGTCTTAAGGACGCTCAGAAACAAACTTAAATAATAAATTTTGGTAAAAATTGATAAATTCAATGTATTGAAAATTGAATTGTTAGACTTCTTTAATAAACATTTTTTTAATTAGGAATTTTAAAAAAAATATTCCTAAGATACTTGTCAGCAGAAACACTAATTTTTTATTTTTTTTAATCAATGAGATCTTATATTTAGAAACATATATAAAAGTTAACTAGACTTAGTCAGTCGTCAGGAGTAATAAACTTAAGAAAACAAGTCTAGATTATTATACAGAAATTGGATAAAATAAATATAAATGTTTAAATGTGATATAAAAAATATGAACAACACAAAACTTGGTGTCTCATATAGGTAGTGTACAAATTCTGTTTTTTTGCTTTCTGGGAATACATGTGTTGTTTACAGTTGATGTGTTTGCTGCGACTTGCAAAGGATCCAATGCACCAATCGCTAACATTTTGGTTTTTGTATAGATTACATAGATCAAGAATCTTATTTAAATTTTTAAAAAATAAAATAGAAGACATGATGAGGCATGAAATACTTACTATTGACATACTGTGAGACAAGGATCTTTTCTTGCATCTATGCTTCCCAATAAGCGGGACACAAACTATATTTCCATCCCTCAATAAAGAACTGCAGTCATATTCTCAATGAAACGTGTCATGATTTTGCAAATTGATGTCCCTTTACAAATCTAAATAATTGATAAAGTTTACTGCATATATTCTTTTATTTTATGAAAAAATGTACAAATTCTTCTTGACGTGGGTTTACCATCCATCACCCGTATGGAACGAGTTTTAGCCTATGTTTGATTCCATGTTTTTGGAAGTCATAATTTATTATGGAAGTGAGTGTAAAGTTGATTTTGGTATATTTGGTTGTTCAGGGACAAATTGATTTCTAACTAAAAATTAGGATTTGAAGCTTATGAGTTTAAATGTGATTTTATATTGAAAATCAATTGTTCAACCCACTTAATTCATTTTTAAGTAAAATCAAATTTACATAATCAATTTTTGTCACAACGCATGCCCTTACATTCAATATATAGTCAAATGATCTTAATTGTCTAATTTAGGATTGAATTGGACAACTTGTATTTCAACTATGGAAAACATGTTTAAATTACAAAGTTGAAATATATATCGTTCCATCAAAATCGGACGGTTGAGATTTGTGATTGTGTGTGAGTGCATGTAATCCATATTCAATCAACATGTTCATTAAAACTGCAAAAGTAGCTGAGGGTGTTGAAGTTAGGCTTCAATTCGGTGAAAAGGACGATTTTAGTTGAAAGGATTGACCCATTTTGGTCCCCCAACCAAACTTGGTATTAATACAACAGCTATACCACCTTATAGCTTGGGGGATAATGGCTCTAAAACGATAGAATATAGATCCAAAATCAACGCTAATGAGGAAACATTACAAACGTTGAATCCATGCCTGTTTGTGGTTAGGTTTACAAAATCATCATGGAGTCATATGCAAGTTAGTTACAAAAATCAAGTGCGTGTCTTAGAGGGAATAATAATACTAGTTTACTTGCACATGCTTTATGACCCCAATATATTAAAGCATGACTATGACATCTCAAATCAAATCGATTCATTTTGTTGACCATTTTTTTTTCATACACTTTGAGATGATTGCGTAATTTGGTCAAGCAACAAAGTCAACCAAAAGATGTAAAAAACGACAACAAAATGAAAAGGAAAATAAATATTTTTAAGAAAACAGCTGTCAAGCACCATGTTTTTTTGAGTTGCTAGATTTTTTATATTCAAAGAATACAAGAAAAAGAGAAAAGAATGTGGAAAAAAGTAGATCTATATTTGGAAGGAATTTACAGCTATCATCACATTGCAACTGTCAACACGTATTATGCCATAGTCGGCTTAGGTAGTTTTTCCCTAACGCAAGGATCCAAAATTTGGAAATGAATTTGCATCAGCATCATTGAACAGTGAAATAAGGCACCGAACCAAGAACTTTCGGTATCCACCTTGTACAAGAAAAGAAACTACAAAATATCTTAACCAAATTACACCTTTTTTGATAAAAGACATGAGGAGTCACCTTATTATAAAATTAAACACACTACTACCAAAGGTTTCCAGCACAAATTGACAAGCAAAAATGCACTCATTTTTTTATTTTTCAAGATATTTTGATGGCTGAACAAAACGTAACATGATATACAACATTAAACTTTAATTAAAACCAGAACCAGAGAAAATTTCAATAAAAAAAGAAGTCTTCCTAAAGAAGAAACCACATTGTTGATGATGGTGGTGATGATGACACACATATGTTTCATATTTAAACAGAGTCTGGTTCAGAAGCAGCTGCTTCTCGCTTCTTGGCAAAGTATTCATCAGCACGTGCAAGATTTTTGGCAACTGATGGCTTAACCCATTTCTTACGGCCGGGAAGCACAGTGAGAGAACAACCAGCAGACTCAAGTTTCTCCTTTGCTGATGTGGAAAAGGCACCAGCTTTTATTGTCAACTTCTTGCTTAGTTCTCCGTCACCCAAAACCTGAAAACAGAGCACAACCAACATTATTTTCATGTTTCCTTTTTAAAAATATATTTATACGTGTTCTTGATCCATTGTGACGAAAAGCGTGGACCTTCGTGTTCAGAGCAATGTATGATTAATTAGAAGCAAAAAACTTGCTTAATGCTAACAAAGTATAAATTGATTGAAACTCTACTCAGCAAAGATTTTCCGGAGTTTCTGAGGAAACCAGAAGAACTCTCACAAAATGAAAATAATAGAAACCACCAGCATGCCTTTTCCCACATGGTAGTGTATAATACGTTTACAAATAAGGAAATACTAAAACTGAACCAGCAAAATCCACGATGCTACAAATAGTGCAGTAATTTTCCAGAACATGATACAGTTTCTTTCAACCGCTATATATCCCTTTAGAAATTAATTACTAGTGTTCAAAGATATGAAAAATATCTTGTAAAGTTGTAATATCTTGTATGAGTATTTTAGAGTATCTTGAAGAATCTCATAGTACTAATTTCTTATCTTTCAACACCTCCCCTCACACTCAGGACTCAATATCTGGAGCGTGGACAAATGAAGGCTTCCCAAATAGAGCTTATATAACTTGGGCATTCTTTCAATTACTATCTGGTCTTGTGGGTTGACTTAGGCCAAAATTCTAAATTGTATTAGAGTATACTCTAAATTCGCTGTTAGCCACCCATACTGTCCACGAACCAGGTTCAATAGCATTGGGCATGAGGGGGTATGTTGGAGAAAAGCTCAAGTCACAAATTGTCTAGAGATATGACCCATAAAGCTTACGAAATTTGGATAGTTCTCATCTTACAAGTCAGGCTTTGTGGAGTTGAGCAAGTCTCAAAAATCTAAGAACTAGATCATTACATGGTTTAGCAGGATTGCAGTATTTCCAAAACTAACTAGAACCATTGCAAGCAGCTTCTTCAAGGTTTAAAAGCTTATTGAAATCAGTGTATAGAGTGCATTTTAAAAACCAAAATATCGAGGTTTTTTATTAGAATATAATCATTTGACAATGATATTGCATTGTGAGTTGTGACAGGAATTCATTGCATCTCTTTACTTGTCCCAAATGGAAAACTACTAACAAAAAAAAAAATTGATTTGTATTTGGCCTCCAAGAGTAAAGATATGGAAAAGGTCCAACACCTTGTATTGTAGAAATCAAAATAACATAGTAAAGATCTTTCGTTAAAAAAAAACATAGTAAATATCTGGAGAAAGGAAATGAATAAAAAATTCAGATATTTGGCTCCAGAACCAAAGGCACTGGCCACAGACTAATTTTTGCTTGAAAAATCACCATAAGACTGTTTTAAAGACACTCAACTGACAGTCAATAAAACATAAGACAACTGAACATGAACTAATTTATGCCTAATGGCTAATGATGGTTAAAAGAAATAGAAGATTGATAATCCAAATACAGTCTTTAAATTGAGAAAATAAAATGCTAAAATACACAACTATATATGATTCATGATGTCAATGATCAAATGGAGAAAGATTCAATAAAAATCAGTATTTTATTAGAAGATACAGGGAGTTCTCCCTTGATTACAGCATTGCGTAATTCAAGTCTCTATAAACCTCCCTGTGTCCAAGGGGTCTGATAGGTGTCACCGTGGTAGAGATTCACTGTAAATTGGAAGGAAACTTCAAGGAAAATATAGACCTGAAGAAGAAAATTACAGAGAAGCCAACCCCTCAATTCCCCAATATTTGGCTACCTCTTTCCGCCCCTCAAATTTTTCATATACCCATTTTTCTCATGATTCCTAGCATCCTCATCCTGCCAATCACTCCATGAAAGCTGTCAATCTGTTATACCCTTCCACTCCTTGTCTAAAAGAATTCTAATTGGTCGCGGCTCCCCCTCCCATGATGCTCTAAATCCCCCCGACGCACTGGAAGCATGCTTCCAAGCATGTTATTTTCCTTCACAAAGCTTATACGATGCCATCTTCAGGTAAGGCTTTTTGCCAAAACTGAACCATGCAGGAGGCTGGAAGAGCAATTCTCATTCTAAGTTGGTTGGAGGAGGGCCAACTGAAGACTCATCACGGCCCAACTCTATCAAAATAACAAGATATCTCTCCTTCAGCCTCTTCTTATGTATAGACAGCACAAATTATTTATCTAATAATCCTAGCTCCCACAAACTACAAGCTTAACTCAAATTCCTTCAACTAACAGGTGTATCAATACTCTTCACTCAAGTTTCACCTTATCCTTAAGGTGAAAAAGATTAATATACCAAAATAGTCTTGCTGCAGCTAGAATAAGGTATCAATTTGTTGAAAAGCTTAATCCCTTTTAGCTTGATGTGGTAGTTCGTCCCTTTGACATTTTGACTCCCAGTCATGCCATAGAACTCTTCGACGCCTGTATCCCGCCTCTCAAACTTCGTCTTGCTCTACATGAATAATACTTGGCAATGTTCAGTATCTATCTCTTCTTATAAAGGAAGTCTTTTCCATTAATCTGCCTCACATCAATGCATGAGCCTATGCGGTCAGCCTCTTTGAAATACAATCCAACAATCCATCTTCATGTTTAGCAACAGCATAGGTCAGAATTTGAACGATGTTTCCCTACAACCTCATCTTCAAGCTCAATGTCACCCAAAGGTTGAAGTTGTGAGATTCTAAACATATTTGGCTTCATCTTTGCCTTTGATATCGCCTTGGCTACTATACGAGATTCGTTGTTCGATGGTGGACATTAGGTCTTCATCCGTGTGAGTCAGAGTTTCATAATTTGTAGTGGTCTATCATCCTTTGTACAAGAACACACTTTTGGTGGCCTCAGCATTCAACAATGATGTGACACATGTTTCTTCCAGCTTTGTTCTTCATTGGTTCCACCCATAAAGACCTCTTTTCCTTTTCATTCCACTTCTGTTAGGTTACCAGGTGGTTGACCTTGCAATCCTACTGTCCCCTGTTTGGTAATCTTTTTCATTCTCCTCTACCCCAGGCCGATCAACTTCCAATTCCAAGCCATAGTCATTTCACTCCATTTCTTTCACCTTTCTTCTTACTTCTCCATTTTATATTCTTGAATTCTCTCTTTGCTCATTTCCAAACCGACTGACTATTTTCTTCACTCATCTATAGTTTCTTCCAAATCCATCTCCTCGAATAGTGACCCGTCCAAGGGTAGCTTCAATTTTGCTGTCCTTTCAAGAAAAACCCTTTTAAATATTCTATCTGGTCGCAGTTGCAACAACCTGACCTGTATGTCAAATTTATCCTTGTATTCATGCACAAGCCCTCTTGCTTCATTCCCAACAAAATGCCAAATGGGTTGCGAATCATGGATGGCTGGAAACATCTAACAACATTACGACACATCACCCAAGTCGGGTTTTGGAGCATTGAAACAAAAACAAAGCTTGTCCTTCCATGGCTACACAGATGACTTATAGTCTTTCTCCTTCCAACTCCTATTTCATATGAAAATACCTCCCTAACTTATTGATCCAACACAGATGCATCTTCCCCAACTGAAATTACTTTTCCTCACCATCCATGACATCCATGTGTGCCTTTATTCTTATTCCCACCACATAATCTTCAATGATATACCCCCAACTCGTTGATGGAGCCTTGATACCAATAGACAGAAATCGATATTTTAATTAAATGTACATTTAGGGAAAATTTCCTTGTATGGAAAACTACAGAAATTCAAAGGTCTGCAATCTTCCCTACTCCCTATATCCAAGGACCCCCGACTACACTAAAATGACAAGATATCTCTCCCTCTCAAGTCTCAGCCCTCTTCTTATTAATAGACAACGTGCCTTATTTCTCTTGTTGAAAATATGTTTAGGATCTTTGTGATTATTATAGATTAACTATAGGCATAAATAAGAATAAAAATGATCGGATTTATATTGTAATTATTTCTTTGAGTCTTACAAAACAAACTCCATTATGTAGTTGAGAAACATGGTTTCAACATCTCTAATATCCCAACATCCATTAACTAACTTTAACTCTTTCAACCAACGGACCTCTTATATTCCAACTTTACAGTTTCAAATTCAAACCACAAACACAGCCACCAAAATATTACGTTTGAACTTACATACATATCATAAACAAACAACATGTGTCTGAGCTCAACCAAAATTCTCCAATTAAAGGCATAATATGAAAATTTTAAAGAAAGTAACTTTATTCACGATAGACAAGGGACCTCATATGAGAAGTCTTTCTTGATATATGGGGTACTAGGAAAATTAACCATCCTCATTTGTTTTTAAAAGTGAAACATTGTAATACCTCTAGACATCATGGAAACAATCACAGAAAAGAACATGTAAGACAACAACTAAGGGAAAAAATTTAGATAGCCATAAACCAACTAGTAATTTGTACCTTCAATAGAAGTTTCCGTTCCCTTCCTGATGGGTTAATCACACGTTTTTCCGTCAGTGTCTCCAGAGACACCTCTTCCCCTTCTTGAAATCCAGCATCTTCTATGTCTCTCAGATTGATGTGGACATATTTCGGCAATCCAGCATGCATACCTTATTATTATTATTATTTTATAAAAATAAAAGGAAAGAAGGAACATTAAAACATGATTCCAAGCGAGATTTATGCATATACTAAATAAATTAAGAGAGATCCTACGAAAAAGAATGAAAGAAAAACCTTTGATAAAATAATTGCTTTTGAAATGAAATCATGGAAGGATATAGAAGAATAAGGGGAAAAAATATACAATAAGTAAAGATGTCAAGCATAATAAAAACTGAGAGAAAAATTTAGGCATTGGAAGCTTGGAATAGTCCATAATGCCATGATTCTCTTGAGACAATAATCACCATTTCAAGATGTCAATAAAGGGAATCTACTATAATTTCTTTGTAAATCAACATATTAGGGATATATACAACATCGTATCCGGCCCCTGTAATAGGCATACTTCATGACTTTCAAATGTTATGCAGGCACGCAACAAGTATACGTAATCAATCTGCAACCATGAATCACAACTCTCATCTAACCATTGTTTTTTCCTACTAATGATGTAGCTACAAGTAGCATCTTTCTTGATCACTTCCTAACAGTAGGATCCTAACTCATCCTAATATAATTCAACAAAATCCATATAAACTCCATGTGAAGCATCATGATGCTACGGACAATTCAACAAAACATGGTAAAAAAGGGCAATCTAAGTGGGCCAATTTAATTCAATCTTGTATTTCTAAGATACTGCAAATTTCATGAATATCTGACTTTCAACTCAAATTGCATCTCTAACAATTAAGCAAAAGCTCCCATTTGGTAGTATATAGACTAAATTTTTTTTAACTTATTAACCAAATGTACAATACACAAGTTTGAACATCATTTCGTATTATGTAAGAATTTATTTCGTATATACCATCATTGTATTACACTGTCAATCAATTAAAAACGTCATTTTCAAAATCCGTAAACAACAAATTTTAACAATAAAACAAAAGGTAAATTCCCTAGTGTTGTATGAAAAGGGATACCTCCTGCAATTCCTCTAAGTTTAGGCAATCGTCGATAAAGCGGCATCTGACCACCTTCAAAACCCCTCATGATACCAGGTCCAGATCGAGATTTTTGACCTCTCATTCCAAAACCACAACTCGCTCCTTGTCCTGCCGCAATACCTCTTCCCTTTCTCTTTGCTCTCTTTCTTGAACCCGGTTGTGGACCCAAATTGTCCAACCGAAACCGAACATTTTCACCGGCTGGTTTCACAGAAGCAGAAACAGCCTTGTTAACGACAGAAATACGGGTTCTTGTTCGCTGAATTTTGAGACATGGACATAGATATGGTTTTGCTACCAAGGTTTTCACATTTCCCTACAAATATAAATTCAATGGTGAAATTGTGAATTGTATGAGAAAATGAAATGAAATGGAAAAAGAAATACCTTGAATGGAGAAGCGAGAGAGGGTAACCAGGAAACGGGAATAAGAGAAGCAGCAGTACTCATGTCTCTTCACTCTGTCAAAATGGAACAAACGGATAATATTGTTGATACGATAAACCCCCCTTTCCCCCTAAACAATCAAATAACGGTCTAGATAAGATTACAACACTTTATTATATTTTTCCAAAAAAGAAGAAGAAGAAAAAAAAAATCACTTTATTAAATATTTTTTTACAGAGGGCTTTATCATATGATCTTGTTAACAAATGTTTTTAGGGTACTTGTTAAAGATTTTAAAAATATTCTTAAAAAAAAGGTTTAAAAATAGAAGCAATAGCAAACTTGATTTGATGAGTGTGTTTTGAAGCATTGAAAGGTGGAGAGGTGGCGTTAATCAACCTAACTCGATCAACAGAGATGAAGTGTTGAGAGAGGAAGTCGTAAAGTTGTAGATCATGACAATGATGTATTTTTCCAAAGGCCTGGTGGGGTTTGGAGAGATGTTAAACACACTTGTGGGCCTGGACAAGCTGTGAAGAAAACTCAAGATCATTTTAGAGAGGTGGTGGTAAGAAAACGTAAGATCATCTTGGAGAAACAAAGGCAAGAATACTTAACTTTATCTCTGAAACAACAACTTTATCCATTTTGGATGGTAGAGTAAAAATCCATATTGGAGCAGTTGGTTTTCTTAGACAATGATGTTGATAATGCGGAGGAACTAGTGATGACAAGTTAGGAATTATAAGGAGTTAGGTCATGGACTCTTGATGCTCTTATCACATTTGTACAAGAAATGAACACTTTGAGACTCTGAAGCTAGAAGAGTGTGAAAGTATAAGCGAGGTATGCTTTTGAACTTAGACAAAATTTGTCGTTGATAAGCATGTTCGATGAGTTAGGCCATACCATTAGTTTTGAGCATAGGGTATGGTAATTTCGCAAGAAGCTAAGGTAATAGGTAGAGATACCTAAGTGTATGGTTTATACAGATTAGATAATTATATAATTTTTTTATCATGTATTGGTAGCTAGTCAAGACTCACATCATTTAACCAAGTTATGTGATTTTGGGTTGGTGCATAGTAACATAGCAGTAATATGTTGATATACAACATAGGATGTGTAAAATATAAGCTCAAACAGATTTTGGATTTTATAATCTGAAAAATATTAAAAACGCTTCAGATTATAATTCAAACGGAGATAAAATAGACAAAACTGAGGGCAGTCGCGAGAAGGGTGGAAGGTGGAAAAAGAAATTCTTTATATTCATACCCAAACAAATTGTACTCTTTTCGCTTTAGTCTCAGTCCTGTGTTATTGTTTCTAAGATGGGTCTAGAGTTTATTTTTAATTTTGTAAACTATATGAAGCATGATTTTTTTTAGGGGATGTGGCATTATTAATTCTTAAGTATTAAACGAGTAAAATAAATAATTGAAAGTCCTTAACCCTCGTTCATGTGTTAAACCAATGATTGCACTTGGCATTGGTCAATTCAATTGTGAAAGCTAAAATCAAATAGGAAAACCCAGGTGTGAATGCTTAAATCAAATAAAATAAGTAGACCGATAAATAGTGGAACATGAATCATAATTTAAAACAAAATGAACCGAGAGTTGATCTACATTTGATATCAAGAGTTTTATTTCTTCGGAATAACTAGTAATTTAGTTAAATTTGATTGTGTGGTCTATTTGAAAGTCCCTGAAGGACTATTTTCTTTGGAAAGATAGTAATTGTTGAGCAACTTATGTAAAAAATGAGTGGAAGTGGTTTTCAGGTAAGACTTCGGGACAAAAAAAAATTCAGGGAACATCGATTGTGCATAGTTTAGTTGTTGTCCGATTCTTGTTGCTTGAGTTTGTTTTGCGTAGCTTGGTTCTATAAAGTACGGACAACTCTACGATTAGGTGTGCCGCGGTGCCTGACACGTGTTGGTGTCCGACACTCCTATGACACTTGTACGACACATGTCAGACAAGTGTCTTAAATAAGTTATTTTCTTCTTTACTTCGACACTCTTTAGACCCTCGTCCGACACCTATATATCACTTAAATGAGGCGTGTCGGACAACTAAGACAAATGTCATAATTTTTTTATCTACTTCCACACACAGTAGATTCAAGAGTTAAAGACGTATGAGATATTTTGATCAACAAGGATTATATGCATTAAAGATGATTACAACATTTTTAAATTTTTCAATAGTAGATAGATAAATAAAGGTCAAATACATAGTTTCTTGTTATAGAACCTTTTTTTTTTTTGAAAGAATCTTGTTACAGAATATCGACGTCCTATGTTTTTTACATCAGAAATGTTGACGTGTCTGTGTCAGAATTTGTGCATCGTAGGTATGGTTTGGGGTTTTACGTGATAGGTGGCGTCCTTGTTAATGTTATGTTTTTCAGGTTCTCTGCTTTTTTTTAATAAACAAAATAGCATTAAAGGATGTAGAAGGCTACTCCAAACCCTTAGAAGGAAGAATGTCACATGTGACATGTTAATGTGATCCATCATCTAAAAAATTCTAAATAATGTGATTCATGACCTACACTATGCTTGTTGCGGTTCTGGTTGTTTTATCATTCCCTTACCCTTTATCTTTTATCGCTTTGTTTTATGATTTGAAGTACTCCTTCTTAAACTCTTTGTACTCCTTGGGTTTTATTATATAATACTATATATTTTTGTATTTAAGAAAAAATAATTTTGTTGCATTCATGTCTGCGGCTAATTAATTACTAGCTGTATCTTCTTTTTAGGTCTTATCCGGTTTGTGATTCGGTGGATGATATCATAGTTAATTACCTTTGGGAGGTAATCTCTAGCAAAGAAGAAAGGGGGTTTGTGTTTGTATTATGTATAGTTTTCGAACCATCTACTTTGTTTTAATATATAAATTTGTGCGTGTTCTCTTGCTAGATCAAATACCTTTTGTACTTCTCTCATTATTTCTAATATAATTCATTTTGCAGTTAAAAATAAATAATAAATTACTAGTTATAACTGTTCACAACACAATGGAAATTTGGAGGAAAGACATGAGCTTTTTAGATAGCGTTAAGAAGAAATTTGATTGATAGTAGAGGCATGATTGATTGTTTGAATATTCTATGTATGTATGTATACCGGAAACACTCAGCTGGAGTATTCGACTTTTGTTGTGATACTACCTTATTTGTGCAAGCATAGTGTGACACTGACATCATGAGCATATCAAGAAACTAGAATATTCTAATTTTGGTTTGACTAGAGAGAGTGTGAGGTGATATTTTTGGATTTTTAGTTAGAAAAGAAGTATGAAACCACAAAAGTTAGAAAATGAAACAGAAATAGTACAAAAAGCAAGAAATATTAGAAAAATAGAAATAAAAGGAGGGGTTTGGGATGCAAAAGGAAGTGACACAAACTTTCAGTTCATATCCAACAGCTTGTTTGTTGTTCGTACCAAACCAACATACAAAAGACATTCCCACAGCTACAATCCAAAGTAGCTGAGGTTGTGAATGATCTCAAAAGCTGCAGCACCTAGTTACTGTTGTTGCTATCTCTTCTTACTCATGATGACTCACAACCCTAGCTATCTGTCAGCACCTTAATTAATTTATCATCTCTCTCTCTCTCTCTCTCTGGTTGTACATTACAGATAGCGTGTCTTTATGATAACAAAATATCACTCCATTACATACCATCTTGAAACCGATTGATCGTTGAAGTATGATCTGGAAAACCTTGTCCAAGCGGTGCACCTATGCACGTGTAACTTGACTCCCCTCCACCTGCCACATATTGCTGGCCATTGTTACTCATCACATGACTCACACGGTAATCGTGAGGAACCAAATGTGGAGGGAAAGACATGGGTCGTGATGGTGAAGAGTACAGATATTGTTGAACTTGAGATGGTGGTGCATGAGTCGAGGAGGATGAACCTGCTGAGAAGGATGTTGGGAATCTCAATGGCATTGTTGGGTGATGATGATCTCCTATGTTACCTGCTGGATGATACCCTGCTGTTGCTATTGGTGGATAACATCTGAATATCAATTTCACAAATTGT
>Ga0099826_10000628_pt1 | contig 18091 bp, 15 predicted proteins | sample Mtrugardesep15_FD_76830 | JGI IMG/M metagenome (GOLD analysis project Ga0099826, IMG submission 76830) | Root nodule microbial communities of legume samples collected from California, USA - M. trunc garden sep15 | ecosystem: Host-associated > Plants > Roots > Nodule | place: USA: California... | reverse complement strand
ATATATAATGGAGAGAAGTTAAAGGACCAAAATAAATCAAATTTTAATTAGGGGACCAAACCGATACTAATTAAATAGTTAAGGGACCAAAAAGATAATTTAGCCTAACAATTAACATCTTGAAGGCTAGGAGATTAATTTTTCAATATTTTAGTTAAATACAAATAAGCTCGGTATTTTTTATTTATTGTTGAAGATCTTGAAGATGAATGCTGCATGTGAATGCCTTATTGAGATGAATGCTGGAAGCCTTGAACACATGAATACTGTTTGTTGGTGTTGGCTGAAAAACATGTTGGTCTTTGAAGAATATTGTGAATCTGAATGGTATATAAGTAAGTAGACTCTCTTTGATACCTTTGATGGTAAACCAAGTTATCATATGATTTTATTTAAAGCCGTTAAAAAATGGAAACAAAAGAAAAAAACTAGTATGACACAGATACACACCATTTTCATCCCTTCAATGACCTTGATATCACTCTGCAATGTAACATTCAAATAAAATCTTAGGGCAGAAGTTGAGAGGTTCAGTTCTTTGCCTTGGAATGTTTTACAAACCAACAAATAACTGAGTCAATGTTGGTGGAGTTTTTACATGAGATTATGATGCAACAAACTTCTCTCCCATAGTCCCATTTAATGAAATCAAAGGATCACAGTAGCTTGGCTAATGGCTAGACACACTACATAGTACTTACATCTTTTCTGTCAGGTCTTGCTTAACAAAGCACCAGGTTTGTCAATCTTATTACCAAGAACCAGAAGTGGAATCACATTTAAAGATGGTTTGCTGAACAAATCATGGAGTTAATTTATTAAGACCGGTAGATTCTCATAATCAGCATCAACAACTTAATTGCAAGCTCTGGCACAAAAAATGGGACAATCTAATATAAAATTTAACAAAAACGGAAGAAAAAAAAAAATAAAGCTGAAAATTTATGATGGCTTGGATGGAAACAACCAAATGTCCTGGCAATCTTAGTTTCACTAAATTTTGAGCCTGGTACTCCATTCAATTGCAAGTTTGTAACAACATTGATGAAACAATATTATGCCAATAGTTTTCACATTGATGCAATCATGCCATTTGATGATGTGTTACTATTTTATTCATTTTTAAATTACAAATATTATAAAATGTATTTTTTAGAAAATTGAATTAACAACATGATAAATGATAATATAATATTTCAAAAACACTTAATTTATTTATAAAAACATTTTACATTCGTAATTTAAAAAATAAAAGTGAACTCTCCCCTCTTTTCCTAAACCCTCAATCCAGATACACCCTTATTCCACGAGTAGCTAGTAAGGTGTGGCTTGAAGCAATTGTTCATGGATCCTTAGTTAAATTGAACGATCCTCCAAGGTCTCATAACTTAGTTGTTCCCTTTCCTTTACCTTTTTCCTATTAAATCTTACGGCAGTTCATAATCCATAGTGTATATATATATTTTTACTTGAGCGAAATAAATCAACTACAACATAACCTATAACTTATGTAACATTGACATTTTAAATCGAAGATATGTTTGATGTTGTAGTTACATTTTTTTACTTCAATTTTCTCAAATTATTACCATTGTCACGGTTGTCAACATTGCAGTGTCATTCACGAGTAGATTCAAAAACTTAGTTGTTAGTTAAGTTTGTCTTTTTTTCATTTCCCATCGATTGATCAAAAACTATTTAAAAAAATCCTCTAAAAAACCCAAATCGAAATAAATAAATTAAATAAATAAAAAGCCAATAAAATTAAATAAAGAGTTAATTGCATTGGGCAGTTATGATCCACATATTTTCTTGCACTCCAAAATTCTATCTTCTCCAATTCCATTCCCTCGCAATATTATTCTTCTTCTTCTTTAACTTCACATTTTCACTTCACGATCACACACTTCTTCTTCTATTCAAGTAAATTTTTCAGAATTGCACTGTTACCCATCTCAATTTTCACTCATCAAGTACCATTTTTTTTCTTCTTCCAGGTAAGTCTTTCTTAACCTTAATATGCAATTCTACATTGAAAATTTTGCTCACTGTTGAAAACCCATTTGAATCTAGTAACAGCTTTTATTCATAAAAATTGAAATTTATGAAAAATATGGCTTTACCGTGAATGCCCTTTAACTGTTTGTTGAAATGCTTCTTCCAACTGTTTGTATAGATTCTAAGTTTCTGCTGCATTTTTCGGTTGCTTATAGGAAGTGGGATTGTATGGATGCAAATTTTGGTGTGGCATTCTAATTTCTAAATACAAATGAATTCACCTTTTAGATTTGAGACATGAAAATTAGTTATTATACTGTAAAAGCATTTTATGTAATTGATAATGTTATTGTGAACAGGCAATGAGAGCGCTGCGAACCCTTGAGGTATGGAAAATGGGAGTTGTCAACTATTTGGATGCGTTAAAATTGCAGGAAAGGCTAGTCTTGGATAGAAAATCACATAAGAGATGTGATACTCTTCTGTCTTTGCAACACCCTCCTACATACACCGTTGGCAAAAGACAAACTGTTCATAATTTATTAATCCCTCAGTCAGAATTGGAACAGATTGGCGCTGAACTTCACTACACACAACGCGGAGGAGACATTACATTTCATGGTCCACACCAAGCCATTTTATATCCTATCATATCGCTTCGTGACACGGGACTTGGTGCTAGAAAATTTGTAGAAAAAATTGAGTTAACTATGATTGAACTTGCTGGTCTATACGGCGTGAAAGCTTGTCCTGGAGGGAAGTGTGAGACAGGGGTGTGGGTCGGAGAAAGAAAGATAGGTGCAATTGGTGTTCGGATATCGAATGCAATCACTTCTCATGGGTTGGCTTTTAACATTGATCCTGATTTAAACTACTTTAGGCACATTGTTCCGTGTGGAATTGCTCATAAAGAAGTGACATCTTTGAGAAGAGAGACAGATTTTGACCTTCCCGCAGAAGAAATAATACATGAGCAGTTGGTTTCATGTTTTGCAAGAATTTTTGGTTATGATAACCTGATCTGGAAGGAGGATGCATCTGTATTATCTGATAAAAATGAAACTGAATGAAACACAGCTATTTTAGTTAACATATAGTTGTATAACAGTTCTTTTCTTATATTGTTTTGAAGTATTTAACCAATACAATTCTTGTTTATTCTTCATATACACATGTTCTTTCACTTTTGTCTATCTATATGATATGTGAATTGGGTAAGACCTATGTATTCTGCTTTTACTTGTTGAATTTTAGTGATCTACTGATGATTGATAATGATTAATTCAGTACAATAGATTGATTCTATAAAACTTCTATAAGTGTAATCATATAGTTTTGAATGATAAAAAGACCAAGATTACAAAACTTAACAAATTCATATGTTTGATATTAGTTGAAAATAGTATTTTCATATTGGTGTACTACATTCTCTAAAGGAGATGATGAAAAAAAATACATCATTACTACAATAACATGCTGATTTTCGTATACTCATACTCATCCTCTCTGAATTCACTTTACTTTGGAGTAATACCTAATGCATATCTGATGATAACAGGTACCAGTTAGTAGTGTGTAGTACACTGATATGAGTTGACTGGTGGATGAGCTTGAGTTCATGACCACATGCTGACTAATGTGCTATGATTTTGCTGTGTTACTATATTCATTTCTCTCCAGATCTGGTGTGTAAAATCATATCAGGTAGAGACCACACTCCATATCTTACGGGATTGTAATCATGTTGAACAATTTGGTTGGATGTTAGGGCTACAAATTTCAATCAGAACCCACCTTCCTTCTCTCACATCACCAAACAAATCGTGAAGTGCAAAATAACCATCACTAGAGTCACTCAGTCTCAGACATGTAATTGGGAAAATCTGTTGCACAAATTCTACTTTATTCTTGCTGACATAGACCATATGTTTTTTCTTAGCACAGAGAATATTGAAACCACTGTCTCAACATGCACATTTGATTCTAATCAAGGGAGACTCTTTGACTATAACGCCATTATTAAAAGCAGCATTTAGGAGCCAACTTACTACATCTATTGAGACCAAATACAAGATCACATCCTCGATCGAAATATCTATCTAAGACCTCAAAACTACATCAAACTCAACACAATAAGGTTACATGCTTTTGATGGAGCAATAATATATCGAGCATGTAGGAAAGTTAGAATGTGTTGATACTCGCACAGTATCTGAATTAACATGAAACTAATTACAGTTTCACACATATTATAAATGTTTCATAAATATTGTGTGCACGAAATTATAGTCCATTATTATTGAATTCTATACAAATCCAAGTCAAACTAATCGGTTACCACTCTTGGAATATGATGAATTTGCTAAGAGTCTGTTGTCCATTAGTAGCAGTAAATAAACTTCCCTGAAGGTGAAGATTTCCAGTTCCTGAAAAAGTAATCTTACCCAGCTCTGTTTAGCTGTGTTTGTCATGCTTTTGAGAAATACAAGAATAAACAAATAAATATGGTCAAGGAAAGGAAACCCATTTCAACATCATGTGATTAGTCACATGATCCATATTAGCATGTGATGGAAACATTATAGAAATGTCTGAGAAGCATGGGATTTGATTAAGGATCACATGACAAGCTCCTTCCATTCCATGTTCTACTCCAGAACACAACAAAATGTGGCAGGTCCAATAATCCATTATCCATGTACCTTCCTTCCCTTTCCTATTCCTCAAATCCGATTCTTTCACACAACTATTGAGTGGTTGAAAAAATCTTAACTACATTATTTCATCCTTTTTAAAAGAGGGAAGGCAAGTTTATATTTATGCATTACACTAGTATCTTGAGTCCTTGATCAGAGTCCAAGAACCTATTTGCTTTGTTCTCCATTGTCCATTAAAACCATCAGCCACCAACAAGCTATTGAGAAGAATTGCTTCCCTGAGATAAATAGACTCTCACTAAAATACATTCTTATGGGATAGTTCCAAGCACAATAATTCCATTCTTTTTTCTTGCCTCGTCTGTTGTTTGTTTCGAGTAAACCCTGCCATGATAACCACTCAACGTACTTTGTTGGGTCTCTTTGTCCTAATGCTCTTAAATTTAATGACATATTCTATAGTTTTGATCAATAGTGAAACTAGAAGCAATCTTATAGATAGGTTTCCGCCACGAAAGCTGTTAGTTCATGTTTCCTCCTTCTCTGCAAGTTTAAACAAGTCAGAAATATCTTATGAAGCCTCTCAGAGATCTGTAGACACAAGTTTAAGGAAGACTCCAGCTAGCAAATCAAATCCGATCCAGAACAAGTGACTTTGACATCATTTGCGTCTAGCGATCTCAATTTCAAGGAGGAATTAAATCTAACATCTTTCTAGAATTTTGTAGTTTTGTCTGGCTAGCATTTTGACTAGGTAAGAAAGCTGGATTTGCAATCAAGATTACATTTTTCACTTACCTGCTAGGACTTTGTTAAGTTTTATTTTTGTATTGGATTACAAAATGAGTTATCATCTGATGTAATTGAAGAATATTATACTAGAAAATTAATTATGCAGCATTGCTCTGTACTTATGTTTTATTAGATTATATCTCTTGTAGTCGCGGTGGCAGATGTATACAAATAGTTTATTTCTAATTTGGCTAAAAAGTGTAACATAAAACCAAAAATAATCAAGCATGATACTGTAAAACATTTTATTATAATCTTTCAAAACTGAGACAAGTAACTATTGCTTGCTTCAGCAGAAGTTATAAAAAGTTGTTGCTTTTTAGGCATGCATTTTCACATGGATACTTTCCAGAGAAAATCCTTTCCTCACACTTATATTCAGTGTTTTGGAGTAATTGGTTAGAGGATGTGTAACGGTCACATCATAGTCCACATGATGTAATGAAATATCTATAATTCCTCTACTGTCTGCTATGGCTGTATGTGGCCCAGATCCCCACTCAAGAATCAGCTTGTCCACAACGTCTCCGGTTGGAGTATTTCGAAAATCTGCATCTGCGAGGAGTGTACTGTTGAAACCAGCCTGTGCTGGACCCACAAACATTACAATCCCTTGCACAGCAGGATGAGAGTAACCTTCTCTAAGAATCTCTTCAAAGTACTCTGCCTGCCCAACAAGCAAAAAATGTGAAAGAGATGTTCATTTTCTATTTGTTCCTGTCATGGAATGTGGCTTGTAACTGTAATGCCAATGAAACTAAATTTTCCTGTCATATATTGTTTACCTTTTTAGCAAACAGATGAAAACAGATAGATAAACTATGCATCTTTGGTATTAAATCATGCAGCATTGTATTTTGACTTGTGTAGTAAGCAGAATTTATAAATAACAAATTTTCTTGAAGAGGAAGAAGTTTATTATATTACTTTTGAAGGTTGAGTAAATATACATACCTGATTTGGCTGAGGATCCACACTGGTTTCTGTGAGCCATATAGGGAGTCCAGTTGCTGCAAGAAGATCAAGACCTGACCTCATATAAGCAATGTTTGGCACGCCACTTGAAAAATGGCACTGCAACCCTATGGCCAATGATATTCCAGCATTTCCTGGAAACTGCTGAATCTTCTTAAGTTTCCGGATATAATTGGCTGGGCTGGCATCCTTATCACCACTGTATTCAATAGTGTTATACTCATTCATGAACATGTTCGTTGTAGGATCAAGATGGTAAGCTGCTGAATAATATACTGCAGAGGCATTTTCGCCGAGGTTGTCCTCAAAAAAGTGGAAGTGGACATTCTCATTTACCACGTCCCATGCAATCAATTGTCCTTTATACCTTGAGACCACGGATTTCATTCTTTTTGCAGCTGCTTCTCGTAATTCATCAGGAGACAGGGACAAATCCCATTCAGGTTGACGTCTTTCACTGTCCCACAAAATGTTATGCCCTCTGACAGATATACCATTTTCCTTGGCAAATTTCAGCATGGCATCTGGGATAGTATAGTTTTCATGGCCTTGAATTTTCTCTGTACTATACCACTTCATCTCGTTAGTGAAAGTTGTGTATTTGAATCTTGACACAAACCATTTCTGGTAGTCACTGTTTGTGAGGATATGACGGTTCATCGCACATCCATATGGAAAATTTGCCCTTGTTTGTTTAATAACAACTGTTGCTCCTTCCAACACTGTTTCGTTTGGATGAGTTACCTGGAATCTCACCCTGCTCTTACGAACCTGTAGGTTATAAATCAGAGAACTTGTTAAGCTTTTTTTTCTGCTAAACATCCACCGCTGATTTTCATTATGCAATCTGGTATGCTATTGAGTTTTCCACTTAACAACAACATGCTTGACTATCGGTCGGCGAGGCCGAGAGTCGTGATGGTAGTACTAGTAATTGAAAAAAAAAAAAGGAACGATTCATCCCCTGATGCAAAGCACAGGCATCTATGTGAAAACAATATACGCATTAGCTTACCCTCTCAATGCTACTATCTTGGTGTGATCTCCATTGCTTTCTGGTGAATGGTTGTAAGGAGACACTATCAACCCATAATTCCACAGCTGGATTCTCGCTCTGCATGCAAATTAATTTCAGTCAACAAATATCCAAGCACATAAAAACAAGTACTTTCACCATTTCATTTCACTCTCTGGTTACAAATTTCACTCAACTTCCAAGCATGAATAGTTCTCATAGAAAAAGACACACTTCTAACTTAATTCTCCTATAGAAAATGAAATTTACATGCTATTTGAGTATTTGTTCAGAAGAGGGTTAACATTTACAAGTTGCAATGACACACTTGAGGAAATATGCAAAATAAGATAAGAAGAAAACCATTTCACCTCAAAAAGAATCTCAGCAGGGCTTGAAAAGTTTGCAACTATGCCGCCTTTTAGCAGCGACCAGCATCCATGTTTGGCTATCACATGGCCACCATGCACCAGTTCACGTCCATTTCTTTTAAATACAACCGACACAATGTCACTTCCTTCACTGAGCTGAAACCAAGCTGAATATAAAGAAGGTTTAAGAAAGGTAAATTAATGAATCACAAACATGGCAACATTCATCAAATAATCATTAAGGACAAAGAAACAGAAGTTACCAGAAAACATGTATATCATTCCTTTCTTCAGTTGAACCTTCTGTGAGAAACCATCCAATGTTTGTGTTCTGTTGCTAGCAACAATGAATCTATTTCCATCGTTTGATATACGTTCCTCGATTGTACCATTTCCAAACACTCTCCAACCCTTTATGTTGTGATCAAATCCTGGATTTACTATAATGCCTCCTCCATATTGTGCCCTCTTAGGTTCTGTCACACACTGCTTTATTTCATGGCATTGGCAACACAAGTAAGTTTATGTACTGATTCAAAATTGCACAAAGCCATATATATTTGGTTGATTCGTAGAATAAAGCTTGACTTAGGCCCTGTTTGGATAAACAACTTAATTTGCAGCTTATAGTATAAGCCCTTATCATGATAAGCCCTAATGTATAAACATAAAATATAGTAAAATTATTTTTGTATGAGCTGTAAGTTATTTTCATAAGCTGTGTTCATAAATTCTCACAATCGGTCTCACAAGTGCTTATGCAAGTAGACAAACTCAAATATTAAAACTCATATGTGTTCTTTAATTTATAGAATAAAAATGGGAACATGCAAACAAAAAATGAACTAGTAAATAACACTCTAATTTTTTGTCGGTATATAAAAGTAATAAAGAGATAAGGAAATGACATTGCCTGAGTAGTAGCAGAATAATCATAAGGCATAGAATGTAGTTGTTGTAGCCCTGATGAAACATGAAGAAGGTAAGATGTGGTGAACAACAAAATGCATAGCTCTGCTGCTGCTGCAACATCCTTCATATTTTTTGTGTGATTAATCAAACAAACAAACAAACAAACAAGCCTTCAGGTTATGCACCGTCCACTATATATCCATTTTCCAACATGTGAAACGTTGCAGATGGCAAGTAATCATTCATCAACTACCTACTTTTTTTTTCTTTATTCATTTCCTTTATTTACTATGTAGTAAAATTTCTCTTGTTTTCTTAGCCAATGTTATTTTATTCTTTCTATTATTTTCTTTAAAAAATTAATAAAAAAAAATTATTAATAACTATGATAATCATTTCAGTTTTTTTTTCTTTGGAAAGATAACCATTTTACAGTTGTGTCATTTGATAAATAACAAGGAAAAAAATAGATAATGATGATTTACGATAGATATCATTAAAAAATAGATAAATAATAAGATTATTATTTAATAATAAATAATTTATTTTTCTACAACAATAATTAGTAGTTTTTTTATTTGTTTTAAATAGTCTATCATTAAAACTCATGCACACTAAGCGATGAGAATTGAAAAATGTAAGTTCAAACATATGCTTGGTGCTTGATTTTTTTTTTTTTAGGGATAGTGCTTGAGTTATTTGTGACTGTGTTTGAACCATTACAACAACAAACAAGTCTTATCCCATTGAGTAGAATCAACTACATAGATCAAATTACATCTTAATGTTCTATCATAAATCATATTTCAATCCATCTCATTAATTGTTGTGATAACTAGAGTTAGCGTTGAGATAACTAGAGTTGATTAAGGTAGTTAGAATTAGTTAAATGTTACTTAGAGATTCGCATTTAGTTACACAAGTGGTTAGGGTCATTTAGGTCTATAAATAAGATCATCTATGTACTCATTACTCAATCTTTTTCTATAGAACTCAATATGAATTCTACGGTTTTTTCTATGTTTCCACCTATCAATCATACTTGTCCTATGAAGCTCATTTCCATCTTTTCGATCCTATTATTTACGTCAGTAACCTTTTAATCTTTTCTAACAGTTTCTTTTATAGTTTTTCTAAATCTTCTTCTATCTCTTTTGATCTGACTCTCCCTATCTGATTTATTTCACGTACTACAACATCTACATGTCTTCTCTCTACATGCCCAAACCACATAAGCATATTTTCTACCATTTTTTCTACTATAGATGCTACACCAACTTTCTCTAATGGCGTAATTATTAATTTTATCATGTATAGTCTTACCACTCATCTAACATAATATTTTCATCTTCATTACGCTTACTTGATTCACATCGTGATCCTATCCAACTTGAGGATTTATTTATACAGGTGCGCTGTCTGATTCGCATAAATTTTTTTAAAAATGTATTAAATGCAACAAGTGGTTATTAACTTCTCATTCAACCAATTAAAAAAAAACACAGCGAGGCAAGTGCAATTTGCTTCTCTACAAACATTGTTGATTGAACGAATTTCATCCCTTCCCAAACTTGCAATAACCTTCGTCGAAATCATTCCCTTTCTTTTGGTAATCGATAGATATTTTTTTGTTGTTCTGGAGACCTTCTTATCTTAAATAAAATAACTTCAAATTGAAATGCTTCCATTGCCTTCAAAGCTGGAAAATATTATCAACAATAGTGCAAGGAAATTGATACTCAAGTTTGCTAGTTTGGGTAGAAGTGAGATTGATTTCATCTATACTTTAACAAAATAGGTATTGTTGACGGTAAAACTAGAGGAGAGAGAAGACATATTGCTCACTTTAAGATTTATTTTATTGGACAAGTGTGAAATTATGAGCCACTTGAATCATTGGAATTCACAACTAAGATTTGGTGCAAGTCTTATGACCTACACTTGATGTTTACGAATCATTTTTTAAACAATATCCTTAAGATATGTTTTTAGTATTTCTCTCATTATAATTAACAATGTAACTTATTATGTTATTCATATACTTTAGGAAGAGGTTATTTGTATATTTTAGGAAGAGACAATTTAAACAGAGTATGTTACATAGTATGATGAAAAGTTGAAACTTCAAATCTTCAAGCACTATTCTACCATCCAAGACACAAAAGACCAATGGTATAATAATGTTGTTTAATTGTCTACCTTAGGCCTAACTTCTATTCCTTCAAGAAAGAAATTCCTCTTGATCTCACCGGCCTTTATCTCGATAACACTCATCTGGACTTCTTCATTTTCAAGGCCTGAATTGAAGAACTCTCCCATCTCAATCTCCAACCACCCATCACTTCTCACACTAGGACGCGGCAATCCTACTACTCTGTCATTCAACCTCGCATGACCGTAAAGTCTTACATGTCTTCTGTTCTGCCTGCGTTCTACATTTGGATCCAAACAGACAATTTTAATGCTATGGCTGCCTTCGACACCGACAGATAAATCCACAGGAAGGTTCTCAAACCCATTGCCATCAATCAGTTTGAACACAAGATAAGCTGCATACTGAGTATTTGGAGACAAGGCAAGATTGTTAATCATCCCACGAATTTCGAGCCACCACACAAAACGAAGGTTAGCAACTTCGGGGAACCTGTCCAACACAAAAGTTGCAGAGATGAGAATACAAATGAGAAAAAGTTGAAAAGGATTCATAACATCACAAATGGAATATTTATACATGTGTACGCACACAAACAATGCAAGCTCATCAACTAAAATTTGCAAGTTGAATCCAAGTTTCCAACATCAAAAAGAGTAATAACGGCAAAATATTTTCACCAAAAAAACTTTGAAACAACTCAACTAATAAAAACAGCAATTGTACCAATTATAGCTAAATTATTTCAAGTGTAACCAATTATGATAAACTTCTCAGTTAATAAGTTGTATTGTTTGTCATCTATAAAAAAAGTTATTAGACAGTGGACCAACATCACTGTTATTGAGGTTCAGATTCAAGTGTATGGTTAACTTTAGGATTGAATAGTCTAACAAGAAGTATTCACTTAGAAGGAAAAATGAAGAGACAGTGAGAGAAGCTGAAATGAAAAATATTTTCATTTAACTTTGTATATTCAACTTCTCATTGTTTTTCATCTTTCATAGAAGAAAAGCCAGTTGATTACCGGAACAACATATAAAGACTAAGGTATATTCAACCTCTCATTGTCGTTCATCTTGCATAATAGGATCAATCAACAGTATAAACTCAGATATGAAATATCCAAGGAAATGGAACGAACAATTCGCCGAGAAAGGAGAAAGAACAATGTTAATTAAAACAAACAAGGGAGAAGGTGGAGAAACCAATAAAAATGAGTAAATTAGGGGGAGGGAAAAATGGCTAACCTGGAATCAGACATAGCAGTCCAGATCCAATAGCGGTCATCATCACCCCAAGTAATGGCGAGAGATCGAGCAGCAAGCATGTAACACTTTTTTCCACTCTTTCTATCCAATTGAAAGCTCTGCATTTCAATATGCCCAAAAGGCTTATTATTAGCATTCTGAACTAAGCATTTAAAAAATCACCATATATTTTACAACAATCAATTGAGCATTCGTATGTAGCTATAGAAAATACCGGCATAGTAGCAGACTTTCTTCAGCCAATATACATACATTTACAGGGCACAATTTAAAAGCGCAAACAAATAAACAAAATGGTTAATTTATTTTTCAATTTAAAGATGACGTAATTGAATGTAATCAAAAGGGTCTGACACAGGTCGGATATCAGACACGTTTTCAATCATCATTCAGACGTGTAAGTGCTAGGTAGATCCAATCTAATATCTTATAAAACAAGTTATTTGCAAAGCGATCAAGTAATTTATTGAAACATGCAAGTGAATTCTGATGATCAATGTTCAGTGAATATCTTAAGCCCTAACATGAAAGAACGTACAACTGTAGGATCAACGATAATAAAGCCTAATATTCCAAACGGTGATGATACCTTATTGGCATTGTCGATGATGATAGGTCGATGAGATAGGGCAAGATAGAGAGCCTTTTTGGAAGGAGCATTTGCAAGGGAAGGAAAGAGTGAGATGATAGAGTCGATATCGGAAGGGAGAAAGTGATTCCAGACGGCGTCGGAATCGGCGGCAGAAAGGAAAGTCTTGGAAACGAGAGAGAGTTTGCCGGCGTCAACTGGAGTCGTACGTGACAGTATGGCGGAAATGCATCCTTCTGCTAAATCTTCAAACCCTGTCATTCTTCTGCTTCAAAATGATTCTTGTCTAGTCTTTGGAGTATTTTTTTGTTTTTTTTAAGGAAGTCTTTGGAGTATTTATATACCGTTTTTAGTGTTAATTTGTTTTTAATCTTCCCATCCTTATGCCGTCTTTTTAGTGTTAATTTGTTTTTCTTAATCAAGAAGAAAGAACATAATCAGAAGTTGTGTTAATTTGTTTTTCTTAATCATAAAGAAATGTTAGAATAAACCAAGTTTTATCCAGAAGTAAATAAAGTTTTGTCATTAAACTTTGGAATTCAGATTCTCCTAAAAACAATTTACGAGGAACTCATTAACACTCGAGTCTAATTATGTTGATAAATATTTTTATTTTTTAATCAAAGGTTAAATATGTCTTTTTCTCTATAAAATTATTAAATAATATATTAATCTATAAAAATATATACAATCCTCATGTATATTTTCCGTCACTTTATTTTTTTTTTTTAACTAAATTTATCAATTTACGTGTAATTTTTAAGATTAATCATCTCTTTAAAATATTTGAGATCAATACTAGCGATTTCACATATCTCAACAAATCATCAAATTATTTTAAAACATGTTAGCACACTCATACTAGTATAGTATATACATGGCATTGCTCGTAAAAAACAACATAACATCAATTTCGCCAAAAAAATAAATAAATAAAGATGTTTACTAAGTGGCACGTATACAAACGTTAACCGTCAATATTGAATCCATGTAAGTTGAAAGACCAGTTTAATTGTTAAACATAAGTTGAAAGGGGCGGCACACGTGCGTGAACTTTTTTTAACATAAGTTTAGCTGTTAAAAAGGTTAATGGTGCGAGCAAAATGTCATGTTTGAGAAGAAAAAAAAAATATACATACAAAGGATCTGACCAAAAAATAAGCAAAACTTATTGGTTTAATGCAGCTTACATTTTTTTTATTATCAGATATGTTTGAAACATAGTTTTAGAAACATAAGAACCATCAAATTCATCCCTTAATTTTTACGGGTCGGTCAAATTCATCCTTTAATTATGTGAAATATCAATTTAGTCATTGAATTTGTCAGACGTCCATTAAAAAGGTCCCTCCGTCCAAGTGCTCTGTTAGCCATGTTGATTTGTCGTCCTGCATGTTATGTTGTCTTGTATACGTAGCAAGAAGGAAACCACGTGTTCAAGGACTAATTTGATTGAATTGGAAAATTTTCAGTTTTCACTTTTTCAATTTTTTTTCTTCTACTTTTTCTTTTTTGCCCCTGCATTACCCATACCTCCTTCACATTTCAGTTAGAAACATCAAAAACGTCCTTAACCATTCTCCATCCCAATAAAACCTTATCCATTCTCACCCCTTCAAAATCATCATCATATCCGACGATTCTCACGTTTTTAAAGTTTCTGTGTTCGGTTGTGATTAAAGGTAACGTCTTTCCTATTGTTTATCAAGTTTCTGCGTTCGTATTCACCCTGTTTTTGTCCGTTTTTTCGTTTTAAGTTTTGATCATTTTGTTTATGTGATCTTTGATGCTTGCCTTGTTCTTTGTTTGTGTTTGTTGCGTTTTTGACACAATTGTTTTGATTATTCATTCTTGCCTACGTAATATTTCAGTTTCAATTTGTGTGTTTTGACTTTTTTAATTTATTTTATACACATATGTTTCAAGGATCAATTTGATATCTGATTAAACAATTCAGAAACTTATTTGATGATTTTTTAATATAACGTAGGGATCTATTTGATAGATAGAGAAATAATTCAGAGACTAATTTGATGGTAATATTATTACAGAAATGTTACATTTCTCAATCATCTTCAATTTGATAGAGAAATAATTCAGGGACTAATTTGATGGTAATAGTTAAACAAACCTTTGGCAGAGAGTAAACATAGAATGACTTTCGTGGGCTTTTTGAAGTATTGGGTTTTCTAACAACACAAATTCTAGGACACTAACATTCAAGCACTCACACAACACCATTAAACTTGGAGCTTGAAGATGAAACTCGACTTTCATAACTGTTTTTCCCATATTCACACCCCCCATCATTTCAGATTTAATTTCAATAGTTTTGCTTCAAGATTTTGAGGATTTGGCTTTCAGATTCAATACAAAAAAATTAAGGTTTGAAGTTTTTTGAATTGGGGAAGAACTGAATCACTTATTATTGGAGGAAATTTTGGTGATTTTAGAGTGTAGATTGCAGATTGTGTAATTAGAGTTCCAATTTTATACAATTGGAGAAGAAAGAGCCGTTGGGGAAGAAAAAAGCCGTTTGAGAAGAAAGACAAAACATTTTCTGCAAATCAATCAATTTAGTCCTTCGAAATGTTTGTTATTATCGGCCAAATTAGTTCCTGCCTACGTGGCGTCTGACATGTGAGAGGTTAATGACCACGTCAGTCCCGTTAACGTTCCGTTTGAACAGAAGGACTAACTTGATTGACATTTAACAAATTCAAGGATTAAATTGATATTTCGTATAATTGAGGGACGAATTTGGCCGACCCGTGAAAATTCAGGGACGGAGTTGATGATTCACTCGTATTTGTTACTTCATTGTTAATGTTATGGTCCTGTTAACTAGTGTCCCGGGGTATCGGTTAAGTTTACCATAAAAGGAATTATTATCCTAAAAAGATGCTGCTTTTGACATTATTATCAATTAATTACACAATTTCAATGCATTAACTATTATATAATTTCTTTTTTCATATCTTTAACCAGTGTCGGGGCACCGGTTATCATTTCTCTAATGTTACATAGCTTGCAATGTACCCAAAAAAGTTTAATCTTAACCTCAATATGCAATTTTACATTGGAAATTTTGCTGTTGAAAACCCATTTGAATCTAGTAACAGCTTTTATTGAATATTTGGCTTTACCGTAAATTATGCCCTTTAACTGTTTGTTGAAACGTTTCTTCCACCTGTTTATATAGATTTCAAAATTCTGGTGCATTTTGTGGTAGATTTTTGACAAAGAGAGTTCATTTCTGATTCGGATGAAAAGTGCAATATAACAAAAAATGTTGCTATAATCTTTCAAAACCCTTTTATTACTATAATAATCTTTCAAAATTGACACAGTTAAATATTGCCAGCTTCAGTAGAAGTTATAATAGTTGGTTGCTTTTTAGGCATGCATTTTTACATGGATAGGTTCCGGTGAAAATCCTTTCCTTACATTTATATTCAGTTTTTTGGAGTATTGGATTAGAGGATGTGTAACAGTTACATCATAATCTCCATGATGTAGTGAAATATCTATGATTCCCCTATTGTCTGTTATGGCTGTATGAGTTCCAGTTGCCCACTCGCCAATAAGCTTGTCCACAACATCTCCGGTTGGAGTATTTTGAAAATTCGCGTCTGCAAGTTGTGTGTTGATGAAACCGGCTTGTGCTGGACCTTCAAACATTATAATCCCTTCAACAGCTGGATGAGAGTAAGCCTCTCTTAATATCTCTTCAAAATACATTGCCTTCCCAACAGACAAAAATAAGAAAAATATGGTCATTTTCTGTTTGATCATGTCATATAATGTGGCCAGTGATGCTAATGAAAGTAATACTTCTGAAATTTTTCTTTGCTATATTTAGGTTTTTTTTTTACTTCTATTGCCAATGGATGAAACAGATATCTAGACTATGCAACTTCTGTTTTAAATCATGCAGCTTTGTATTTTGACTTGTGTAGTAAGCAGAAGTTATTACGTTTAAAGTTTAGAAAATACCTGATTTGGATTAGGATTCATACTACTTTCAGTGAGCCATATAGGAAGTCCAGTTGCACCAAGAAGATCTAGACTTGACCTCATGTAAGCAATGTTTGGCACATCACTTGAAAAACGGCCTTGCACCCCTATGGCCAATAACATTCCAGTAGTTCCTGGAAACTGTTGAATCTCCTTAAGTTTCTTGATATAATTGGCTGGGCTGGCAACTTGGTCTGGACTGAATTCAATGGTGTTAAACTCATTCATAAACATGCTGGTGTTAGGATCAAGATAGTAAGCTGTTGAATAATATACGGCAGAGGCATTTTCGCCGAGTTTGTCCTCAAAAAAGCGGTTATGGACATTCTCGTTCACAACGTCCCATGCAATCAATTGTCCACTATATCTTGAAACCACAGATTTCATTCTCTTTGCAGATGCTTCTCGTAATTCTTCAGGAGATAGGGACTTAACCCATTGGGGCTGAAATCTTTCATCGTCCCACAAAATGGCATGACCTCTGACAGAAATGCCATTTTCTTTGGCAAATTTCAGCATGGCATCAGGAATAGTATAGTTCTCCTGGCCTTGAATTTTCTCTGTACTATACCACTTCATCTCATTAGTGAAAGTTGTGTACTTGAATCTTGATACAAACCATTTCTGGTACTCAATGTTTGTGAGGATGTGATAGTTCATCCCACATCCGAATGGGAAATCTGCCTTTGTTTGTTTGATGACAACCGTTGCTCCTTCCAATGATGTTTCATTTAGATGATTTACCTGGAATGTCACCTTGCTCTTACGTACCTGCAGGTTATAGATAACAATTCTTTAATAATTTTATGTTATACTTTTACTACTTATTTTAACTATGCAGGTTATGTATATTTTTTCTGCTATACTTGGATTGGATTAGCTTACCCTCTCAACGCTGTCGTCTTGGTGTGATCTCCATTGCGTTTTGTTGAATGGTTGTAAAGAGACACTATCAATCCATAATTCCACAGTTGGAGTTGGATTCTTGCTCTGCATTGCTAGTAAATTTCAGTTGACAATATTTAACAAATATCTAAATAGATAAATACAACAACTTTCACCAAGTTATTTCACTCTCTAATTATGCATTTTGCTCAACTTCCAAGTATGTAACGTATTACTTACAAATCGACATTTGACTGAAAACATATGATGAAATATTGGTACAGTGGATCTAAAGTCTTAACACTCTTGAAAATGATTTTTCTGAAGTAAAGGGTGACCCAATGAATATTTGAAGTAAAGGGTGACCCAATGAATCTTTGATAGATTCTAATACCATCATATAATTAAAATTGAGCTTACCTCATCTATACAAAACAGTTTGTTAGGTGAGAGATGT
>Ga0099826_10000626_pt1 | contig 18109 bp, 13 predicted proteins | sample Mtrugardesep15_FD_76830 | JGI IMG/M metagenome (GOLD analysis project Ga0099826, IMG submission 76830) | Root nodule microbial communities of legume samples collected from California, USA - M. trunc garden sep15 | ecosystem: Host-associated > Plants > Roots > Nodule | place: USA: California... | reverse complement strand
AAAAATATGAATTTATTGTTGAATTAAAAGGAGGGTATAATTGGAAGAAAACGTGAAAAAATACACTTTGCTATTTTGATGGAAATTTTTTAAAAAGACACTTAAAAAGGAACGGAGGGAGTATACAATTACCTATATTAACGGCATTTGTTTTGGGGTGCTATAGTATATGATATTATTTTATTTAATGGGTAAATTTTTTTAAGGAAATTATTAATTTAATATGTAATGCTAACTAGTGATTTTGAAGCACAAAATCAAAAATTGAAACTTTTTATTAAAAATAATCATTTTTATTTTTAAAAAGTTAAATATAGTATTTTCATTATTTTTCAATACAATATTCGTATGTTAATTTTCTTAACAAAGCTCTGTATGAATACTCTTTAGCATTTTCTTTATTTAATTACTGGCCAAAAGACCTTCTGTTTTTTCTATTTCATTTAAAGGTTAAATAAGTTCTTATAAATATCTCAAATTTTATTTTTAGTGCTTTCAAAGTCTCTACCACTTCATCACGTGTGGATTATCATCATATATAATTCTCTCAAATTAAAAATATTGACTTCTCCCTAATTTTAAAACTAAGGTTCTTGTTGCTTTAAAGAGAATCATGATTTCATCTTCATTTGTGTGCAAGTATAGGATGAATGCTTCTAGAAATCTATCAACAATCATGCACGACGGAGCTTCTCCCTAATTTCAGAGTTAAGGTTCTTGATGCTTTATAGAGACATTCCCATTTTATGCACCACTAGCACAACTACCAACCTTGGGAGAGGTTCTGCAGTTGAAGCCTTGAAGGCACTACATGCTAAGTTGTTGGTTCTTACAATTTTGTCAATATAGAAAGGGATGGAAGATAGGTTTTGTTTGTTTTCCTCTGACACAGAAATTATGAATGAGTTGGGCATCATTATCAGAGGAAACAATAATGAACTTGCATAACTTAATGGATACAACAGAAGATGCCCGAAATGAAGAAATTACATCATCATAAGAGGAGTTGAGACTACAACACGATCATTTAACAAAAAAGGACTAATTTAGACAAAGCTCGTATAAAATCAAAGCAGACGCTAAGTCCATACGAGGAGTTGAAACAGCAACACTATCAGCTGATTCAATGATCTATCTTAACTCTAAGATCTTGCCAATACTTAACTATTCAAACATTGCCACTTATACAACAGCCAGCAACTTCCAACTGGTTTATCTGTCTACATTCTGGGTAGCTACTTTTTGGCTAAAGTTCTATTTTCTCCACTTTCTTTTCCTTGGAACACAAGCCATAATCATAATACAGCTTGAAATAAAAGTTTAACACTAGGATATTGTAAATGTATTTCTGCGGCTTAATATATATATAGAAGAGTGACACCACATGCAATATTTCTTATAATGTGGGATATTTTTACTTTACAATAATTATGTTAATAGCCAAAATGATAAAAGTGGAAGCTCATCCCCATGGGACTGATGAGGCAGAGACATTGATTGGATGCATCATTCATGTCAAATGGAGATTTTGTAGTAATATCAAACTCGGATCCGTTTGACATCGCTTTCTGGGACACTAAGGTCCAGCCTATCTAAATTGCCTGAGTTAGCCACCGGCGCCTGCCAAATCATACAAGTAAGTTTATAATATTAGAATGAAATGTGTGTCTCTCATACCAAGGCATGTTTAGATTGACTTGTTTGAGCTTATCTACAAGCATAAGCACTTGTGAGTTGTGACACTGTTTGAGAGAACTTATGAAAACTGTTTGTGACATTTATAATCTGTTTTCAGCTTATTTCCATAAGCTCTCTGAGATATCTTATGAAAACAACTTATAGATTATAAAAAAAATATTCGATTTTATTTTATCTTGAGTTATAGAAGTAGCTTATTCATAAGAGCTTATACTACAAGCTGCAAAATAAGCTGTCAATCAAAACAGGGTCTAAGTCAAATGACCATGTATACTCCTAAAGTTCTCATAATACAGATAGTCCCCACAAGTTGATTTTATCTTTTTCTTTCTAGGTTTCTTAAACTATGAGCAAGATTGTTCCTACTAACATACTTTAGTAACCCTTCAGTCTTAAGTTTAGAAGAACTGTATGCTAAAACGAGACACTTACTGCTTCATCTGGTACAACTGCATATCTCTCAGCTAAGGAGGCCAAGGTTTTTCCTATTTAGGGGAAAAATACAACAGTTAGCATAATGCAAAGTGTATAAACAAAATAAATAAATAATTGAAAGATAGAAATCTAAATTACACTATGAAATGGTACTAATATCAGGTCATGGCAAAAAATATAATACAAAGGAAAACATCATTGATGAGCAGAATAAAGCACCTGATAATTGATCTGTGTTTGAAGATTCTATGTGCTGCCCACAAGATCCATCAACACTCAAAGCCTCGATAATCTTTGGATAATTCCTACAAATCCAAAAAAACACTCTATTAACTAAAGATATTAACGAAATGCACGCAATACTTGAGTCTGCTAAGGCTATGTTTCTAGTTAAATTAACATAGTCATAGTTGCCACAAAATAAAGGTAGCGCCAAGAAAAAATTAACTATTTCACCTTTGAAATGTATCTTTACAACCAAAATAAAAGGATGTCTCCTAAGTGAGTTCATAAAAAATATGAAGAAGAAAAAAATCAATAAAGTAAAAGATGAATGTCTACTTAATACTCCCAACAATATTACTAGGTTTAGAAGCAATTACCAGTCAATGGTGTCCCCAATTCCAAGTTGCCCATTTGTGCCTCTTCCCCAAGAATATACATTGTCTTTTTCAGTAACAGCAACTGTGTGTCTCCAACCACATGAGATTTGAGCTACTTTCTGTCAAACCAAACAAAAACATGCAGAAATAAAAATTGAACACTTGGCGATAATGTAAACGATAAAAAATTGACTTTTAGAGAGATTTTAACAAATTTTGAAACGGAATAAATAATGAGACGGAGAGAAACGGAGTTTCAACTTTCAGGTACCTGATCATGGGGAAATTTCACTTGCACAGGAGAGCAGCGATCAACATTGTCACCAACTCCAACTTGTCCAAACTAAAATCAAAGGAGAAATAGGTGATGAGACAATTTTCGAAGTGTGTGATTGTTTATATATAGAATAAAACCTCACGCCGTCTTTTTCATTAAAGCAGCATATATTTTTGTTCTCTGCATACATAATGTGCATTCTTTAACCAGTCACCGAATGTAACCCTTTGTTGTGTTTGTAAATCAACAAATATTTCTAGTTACAACACAAAAACTTTCACATTATATGAGGAACATTAAAAATAAAAATAATGTCAACCTTATTCCAGCCCCATCCATAAAGCTGTCCACCGGTTGTGAGTGCCATAGTATGCCTCCAACCACCTGATACCTGAAAGAATATAAGCAAAGTTCAGCAACAGAATAAACACAACTATAAGTAACCACTTTATCTAACACCAAATACATTGCACCCAGTTTGCAAGTTCTAAGATAGGAAAAAAAAATTGTGGGATCAATTTTCGCTAGTCCTTTACAACCAGCCAAAACCATATCCAATAAAAAGGTGGATTAAAAACAAAACAGTGTGGCACTGGCACATATACGGTGGAAGATAAGACCAACTGAACAACCAGGGCGAAGGGAAACCCCAATGCAACCTAAAAATATGATAAATTGCCACCTGGGCACCAACTGCTTATAATTAAAGGACTACCTGACAAATTAACTTATCACTAAAGGCTTGAAGCTTGTGAGGCACAAGATGATCCTCACAATCTCCATGTCCCAGTTGGCCATATTTGCTCCATCCATATGTGTATAGTTCACCAGACGATGAAACAGATATTGTATGCCGCCATCCACAAGCAACCAAGACCATCTTGTCACACTGCAACTTTTAACAAGCAAGACTTAGGCAATGAGGGGTAAACTAAATATTTTCCATCTATTAGTATGCATGTACAAAATTGTTCATGAATCTAAACATTTTCTATGACAAAAGTGAATTTCTCGAATGCTGATTCTAATATTAAAGTAAACAGCAAGTCAAACTTTTGTCAAAAATCAAACATTACATTGCAATTTTTCCAAATTCAAATTGATGTATCATATTCTAATCAGAAAAGGCAAGATGATACCAGTCTGAGGACATACATCAACAGAAACTTTCTCTGGAATACATCGATCATTTCTATCTCCCAATCCCAAGTTTCCGTATCGTCCCCAACCCCATCCGTACAGCTCTCCATTTTCAGTGATGGCCACACTATGTTCAGCACCAGCAGCAACCATTTTGATAGGTATTCCCTACAACATCAAAATTTACATGAGCCCAGTAGATAATGGTATGATTAGTTTGATCATTTGATGCATTAGATTTTGATGTTCAATGCATAAATATAAAATGTTCATGACAAGATTGCAATATCAGTTTTTTTTTTTTTTTGGTTCTTAGCCCGCTTCTTTCTTTCGTGTGTTTAAATGGAGAACACTTCCGTAATATAAAGTTGTTAAGATTTACAAATGCTTCCTGAAGACTGAAAGATCAGTTGATCAAGTTCTCTACCATTCAGTTCCAAGACTCTTGGCCAATAGAAAAAGAGCAAGATAAGGCAGGGGGAGTAGGAGTTGCAAACCTCAACGGAAAAACACACATTACGACGGTTAGTATTGTTTTGTGCGAGATTTCTGAGGATCTATAACATGTTTAAATAGCTAGTGGACTAGGTTTGCCCATCATGCTACTCCTCCACAAAGGACTTATGTGACCAATAGAAAATAGATTGAGGATGTTTATTTCTATTTGTTTAGTAAAAGGACTGATGTGAAAAAACATTGCGATGAGTACAAAAATTGTAGTTTACACCCCTAGATAGTCTTTTTCTTTTATCATTTTTAACTGGATCTAGGCCAAGGTAAAGAACAAATAGAGAAGAGATGAACTTTTGCCCTGTTTAAGCTATCCCTGGCTCTCTTATCTGAATCAGTGGCTCTCCTCTCTTCTGCTTTTCCCCCTATTTGAGCTATGCCCTGCTCCTACAACTTTCATCTGTCTAACCATCTAAAAGTTTTGATTGTCTTATTCCATCTAGCTAATCTAAATGTTCTAGGTATTTTGTATCGCTCCTGTCGGCTTCCCTTTTCCATCCATCCACGATCTCATCAAAGACAGAGAGTTAATATATTCGTTTTAAACTTGCTTTGAAAAGGGGATGGATGAGAAGCCATTAGGTATATGGTGAAAGTAACTTGTCATTGTGTATTGATTGATTATTGAATACTAGCTCATTAATTTTTATTTATTATTGGTAACCTTGATGAATATCTCCAAAAAGAGTACCTGGAATGTTTGAATCTTTTGTGGCACAAGGGAGTCCTCTGTGGTGCCAAGTCCAAGTTGACCATTTTGATTCCGCCCCCAACTTCAATGAGTAGAGATAAAAGGAGAAAAAAAAAATACAAAGTCAGACAAAATGAGAATGAACCAAAGGATTTCATGATGCAGATGACTTGTGGCTAGTACTTCCAAACAACCGACGGAAGACTGATTTATCCTCACAGAATAAAACAAGGACTTCAATATGCATTGATACCTTTAAAAATGGAATATTGAATTATTTCTTACATGCATGTATCGTGTGCAAGGAAACAAATCTAATTCATAAAGGGAGTATCAGTTATCTAAGTAATGAGAATATAACAAGAGTCTGTCACAAAAATCAAGTAGGCTGATTCAGAGCAACTTTTTTCAGTATCAATATCAAATTCTCTTAAACCCTTCTTTCGGTAAATAGACAAGAAAAAGAAATTAAAAAAATGGGGCCTATAGCTTGCAGTAGAAAATGGCCCTATAAGCTTGCACTGTCGGTTTTCATATATGCACTCCATGAAAGAAAAAAGAAAAAAAAAACTTAACTGATGCAGGAATAGTAGTAATTGATAAGAAAAAGTAAGAACAGAGACAGATAAAAATCGGTCAAGAACTACAAACCTCTGAACTTCGCCTTCCATGGTAACTGCCAAACAGTGGCTATCACCACAAGCAATTTGCTTTATCCTTAATCCTTGTAATGCTCTAATAGGCTGAGGAATGAACAAATCACTAGAATTACCATGACCCAACCGTCCAAAGTCACCCCTGAAAAAATCAGAATAAGATCTGCTTGAAAATTTAAGAATATTGTTATAATCGTAATATCATATATCAAAACACTATTTTCGATGTGAATAATAATGGATCAGATATTGAATGGCACATGAAAACGACATGAGACATTATATGCCCAGAATAGCAACTCAATCTGACACCCAAATCAAACTGCAGATCATCTTGAATATGTATAAAGGCAAATTGCTCGCTCAATCTTGATCTATATAACTGACATTTTTACAGATATCAATGATAAAGGTGCAAGTATAACAAAAACACTATCTTAAAGCTAAATCTAACACAGCAATACTACATCAGACAATCTATAACCCATTCTAACACAAGTACCAAATGAGATTTCAGTTATGAATCTAGCTATAAGTTATAACAGTAAAAAAGAAAAGGATGCATTTTCTTGGTAATGTGAACTTCAAAGAAACAAGAGAAAAAGATAGAATATGTATACCATCCCCAACTAAATACTTCCACTTTTGACTCTGAATAAGCAAGAGTATGATCTGCTCCACAAACAACAGATACAATTTGCTGAGCATCCAATGCACTGAGTTGAGTAGGCAAAAGTCTATCATCAGTATCCCCATGACCTAATTGTCCATCCTCTCCTCTACCCCACGAGCAAACAACATTTCCAGCTGCAAAAAGATCAACATCAATCCATAACCACACAAACTCAAAAACTATCAAACACCTATCCATTCCACTAAAAATTAAAACTTTCCACAACCCAGATAGCAGATTTTCAGAATCACAACAAATAAAAAGATCAACATCAATCCATAACCACACAACTCAAGAACTAACAAAAACCTATCCATTCCACTAAAAAGCCCAACTTTTCACAACCCAAATGGCAAAATATTCAGAATCAAAAGTATATCAAAAGGGCACCATTCTATCAAAAATTTAAACTTTTCACAACCCAAATGGCAGATTTTCAGAATCAAACAAAAAAAAAATCAAAAGGGCATGTTAGTAAAACAAAATACAATAAAAAAAATAAAAAAAAGTTAAGCTTTTTATGGTATTGAGCTTACAGATAAGAGCAACAGAGTGGCTACCACCAGCAGATATAAGAAGAACACGGCGGGGTGGAGGTGGAGAAGCGGTGGTGGCTTCAACCTCCTGCATGATTGTTCTTCACAGTAAACAGTTTCACACTTCAAAAACACTATGTCTCTCTCTATGTATACAATCGGGTGGTGATGTTGTTGAGAGTTGAGACTTGAGATAGTGAATTATTATTATTATGAATTATGATGTGAGAGAGATACAGAGAGAACAGTAATGGGAGAAAAGACAAGAAGAGTTTGGGAAAGATAGATTTAGATGTTGACAGGTGGAAGGAAGAGAATGCTGAAATGAACATAGGTTAGGGAAGAGACTAGACAAAGAAAGAGATTTTCTCCAATGAGAAAAAGAGATAATAATGCAGAAACAATGTGCATTCAATGCGTGGGGGGACCCATGCCAAACATCATCACCAACCATTTTTTTCCTTCTTCTTCATCTCTTCTAACCGATTCCTCATCACTACAGTTACAATCTTTCCTTTTCACTACGGAAATTTTCCACTTTTCTGTTCTTACATAACAGTATAATTGGTTGTCTGGTAGTATTTACTATCACAGTTCAATTATTGTCCTTTTGACAGATATAACAATTCAAATGTTATTTTTTGCAAATTCAAAAATGTCATGTTAACAGATTTCCTAAAGACCGTTTAAGGAATAGATAAAAATAATTGTCTTAGAAAGATGGTTATTTATAATGTGAATCTTGCATGAGTTTTCTAAAGACATTTATAACTGTCTCGGTTGGGGACAGTGTATTATTACAAGCGGTTTGAGATTAAATCCCGGATATCTTATATATTCATTTTAAAAAGTGAATTTTAACTACTAAACTCGTCTGAAAGTGTAAGTTAAATATTTGTCGGAATCATAAAATACGTTCGCGACAAAAATTATTTATTTTGATTACTTAAGCATTATTCTAAAGACTTTTTTTTTAGGATCTTAAAGACGTTTACTATGATTCAGTAATAAATCAAAAAAATGAGTATTGCTAACAAATGCTCTAAAAATATTGGTTAAAGAATCAATTAAAGACAATTTTGTCTTGAAAATACAAATTGCTACTTTTGCCAATGTAATAGTTGGATCTGGATTCGTCGGTGTTACAGCAAGACGTTGTAACAGATCTTGGTCGTACGATCTTCAATCGATGGGTGATATTGTTCTACCGTGTAAAATTGATTTTATAATTTGAACCGCCGTATCATAAATTAATGGTCGAGATTCGTTACAGCGCAAAACTGCGTGATATTTTTACACCAAGGAATTTGGGTCCATAATAGTTACACCATCTATTGATAAAAACTTAGTACTATGGTCGAGATTCGTTACAGCGTGAAACTGCGTGATATTTTTAAAACAAAGAATTCGGATAGTTACACCATCTATTGATAAAAACTTACTACTATTTTAACAATATTTCATAGATGTTTGTTAGCATTCTCCATAAAATAAAAACAAAAATAAATGTATAGCTCCGGTTGTAGTAACAAACATGCCATAATTATAATTTAAAAACCTTACTCAAGAGGAACTCTTCTGTGACAACAAGAGTTTAAAACTTTAAACATAAGATAAGGGAATATTGCGTATTTTTTAAATAATTAAATAACCTATATTTTTATGTGTGAGCTGAACTTTGTGCTCAAAAGTTTAGAATAATTGAAGTATTTTCCCTTACACAACTTCAAAGAAACTATTTGTCAAAGAATCTCGTATTTGATAAGAGATAATCTAACAATATGTTTATACGTTGGGAAAATCTTTACCTTGTAAACTAGTTTATTTGTGTGAGACTCAACCACAATTTATAAGACTATTACTCATTAATTTTATTATGATTTCCAATTTTGATTTATCTTATACATTGATCATCACTATCACTATTATGAACTTGTATCTATCAACAACCAACAAATGGAAACTGCTCATATATCATATCTACTTATGTCACATACTTCTTTTTTGAAAAAGCTAAGATAAATATATTAAACACAAAATAAGTCCCTTTAACACAAGATATACTAAAAGAAACTTAAAAGTCCAAGAAATCCATCAAACAATTCAAACCAATACAAGAAAGCCAAAACAGGGCTAAGAAACCACCTTTTAAACAATGCAAAGGTGTCAGTTTTCAAGTCGAGTAATCAAAATCAAACAAAGTGTAGTTTGACTTCAACCGTCAGAGAGCTTGGATTTTACCTTTTCTAATAAGGCTAGAAGAGATGTCCTGTTGTTAAAAATCCTCCCATTATGGTCCTTCCAAATAATGAATAGGTCCGCAATCCAAACAATAATAAAAGTTGTACAAGAATTTTTCAGAAAATTCCCCTAAACCACCAAATGGAATAGAATGAGCTTGTAATTCACTTTGCGACACAAAAGTGATACCTAGCCATCTAGAAGTTAAGTACCAAAGTTGCTCGTAGAAACTACATTGAAAAAATAAGTGATTTCGATCTTCCACAATATCACAACCAACCAAGCATAAAACATTTGTATTTGACAAAATGTGACGCCTAAACAGATTGTTCTTAGTTGCAAGACGATTCAGAAACAATCGCCACACAAAAATGTTAACTTCGAGGAACCACTTTAAGCCACAAGACATGATTATGACCACCATTATCATCAACTTCAACCGCCGATGAATAATTGTATGCACTTTTGACCGAGTACTGTTGGGAGGAGTGAAGCTTCCAAACCCACAGGTCCACCATCTCATTCTGCAAAATGATGTTAGATAAAAAAAATCACACACTCCCTGACTAACCCCCCCTACCATGCAAATAACCTTTTTCTCCAATTTACATCTCGGCAACAACGACTAATTTATTTTTAGGCAAATAAAAAAGTCTACTATATATCGAACCTCTAAAGAGGATCCATCAAACCACGAATCCCTCCAAAACAACGTAAACCTCCCGTATCCCACCACTCTTTGAATATTATCCACCAGCCACCGCTCCTCAACCATACCCCTCATAGTTCTAATATGGTTTAAGTCTTGCCGCCAAACCGATCTCCTCCAAAACATAGCCTCGCACCTTCCTCTCCATACCTCGCACTCAACGCCTTGTACCTCAAACTCTCTCTCTCTCCTCCAAAACTCTTCATACTCATTTAGCTAATAAAGATAAATTAAACTCCTTCAATCTTCGAACCCCCAAACCTCCATCATCCCTTTGTAAATATAAAGTATCCCAATTTATCGAAGACATTTTCCTAGAATCCTCACAACCCCTAAAAAATGACTAAATAAAGATTTAAGAGAAGAAATGATACATGAGAGAGCTTTGAAGAAGGAAAGAAAATAAACTGGTACGGAGGACAATACAGACTTATGGAGAATCAACTGATCCCCCAAAGAAAAATTCTTACTCTTCCAACCAGACAATCTATTATGGATACAGTCCAACAGGCGTAGCAACAAATTAAGTAGACTTTTTGAAATTACCTTCAAAATTGTGCATTTTAAAAGTTTACAAAAATGTTAATTTTTATTTTAGATTTTTAACATTTTTTAAGGGGATATATTTTAAATGGGTCGGAGAAGATGGGTTGAAAAAAGGTTAAATATTTTTTGTTGGTTGTGGTGGACTCTTTCAAAACTTGGATGACAAATGAACTAAAGGTCACTCGTAAAAAATTAAAACATGTGACACTCTGTTGAAATGTGGGAAATGTACTTAGAAATGTAGACAAAGTTTCCACCATCTTCAAGTGGAAAGTGACTCAAAAACTTTAGTTGACATAATCACAAAGAAAGTTAAAATCAATGGCAAATCGTTGACTGCTGCCAAAGTGGTTTAGATTCATGCTGCACATGTGTTGGTGTGGTTTCGGAAGTCTTGCTTGTGTTTATAGCTACTGTCTGTATGTTTTTTCTTGTGATCTGACATGGCTTATGCCTTGGCCATTACTACTCCGAAACCATTGTATGATTGTATCTGTACGTGAATTTGTATAACCATACATTTAAATCCTTCAATAACTTTCATCATAAATATGATCCAAGCTGGAGATCAACTTTGTAACTGACTCAGCAGAGCTCAAACAACTAAAATCAAGTCTATGCAAATTGAAGTGCTTCCAACCACACTTGTAAAAAATAATTATTAGAAAGTATACCAGTAATAAACCTATCTTCCATTCATTAATTACTTAGGAACAAAAACAAAAAAAAACAAGCTGGCTACCATGAGATTTCAGAGACATTCTGAAAAATGACAAACTTCACTACAAATTTTTATTTTTTACTCAAAACCCCACTACAAACGTTATAAAGGGATACATCAATAAAATAAAGAGTTTTGTTAACGAGTGTCTCCAAAACACTCTTTTAAGTATTTTAATTCAAGAAATTATTCATTGAAAAAGTCAATTGTTTCAATTTTTAATGTATTAAATACAATAATTTTTATAAAAATTTACTATTTAAAAGTTTTAAAAAGTGCAGCTCAAATGCATGTGAATAATTGCTTGATAAGAAGGTTGAATATTTAGGGGTTACATTCGAATCAAATACTACGGGACAAAAAATGTTTTTGAAATAATATATAATTGTCCAAATTTTGACCCCTAAATGTCCAAATGTGTCCCATACATTGCCCCATTAGTCTGTGTACATGTCAAATTATTGTTGAATACATATAGGGGGGCTGGGCATGCTGTGGGTTTGACCATGTGCTTCAAAATTGAAAGTCAATCATTCAATTTCTATTTAAAAAGTTTAAATTTATTTTTTTTTACAAAATTTCTATTTTCCAATTTTTGGACATTTACTCGTAAGATACAAATTAGCAACATCTTTAATTTTTTTTTTATCAACTACCAAAGTACTAGGAACTCAATTGAACAATTACTCATAAGATACAAATTAGCAACATCCTTAAATTTTTTTATCAACTACCAGTGTACTAGAAACTCTTGAAGTTGCATATTGATTATGAATGTGGTCTTGATTAATGGTTTGGTGTTTTGACATTGAATTATTGAAAGATTAATGCCACACATGTGATATACAACTACACAGATCAGTCACATAAAGTTTAATAATGTGTTGTTGGCTGATGTATCTGGGATCAATTTTTCTAGAGGATTTTAGTTTTCTCTTTGATGCTTAGCCCCTTTTATCAATTAATAAAGAGGAGTATTGTTCAAACAATCATTTTTGTCGACAACCTATGTGACAATCTAAATATACAAAGAAATATGAGTATTGATATAAAAATCAAACCAATAGAAAAAGAAAGTAAAAACACAATGTAAATATAAAAAAAAAAATTATCACAAAAATTCTTACAAACATGACATCCTTCAATGTTACTTGTTGATATCTTAATTAGAAGTAGATTTAAATATGTTTCTTTTATCTGCAAATCTTTCGCATTTTGTTTTTATCCCCTCCAACACCAACTACATAAGAATTAAAATGAATATTATGACTTACCGAGACTAATTACAACTTAAAAGAAAATTGGGGGATAAAAAAAATATCAAGGAGCAATAACAAAAAATTGCATCTTTGTAAAAATTAAAACAAAAACAAAATTAGAAAAAAATTGATATATTTAAAGGACCAAAAATATATTTAATCTTTAAAGTAAAAAAAAAGTTTTGTGATGTCATACAATCCTAAAATGACATGTTTTTTAACTGAACAAATAACTTTGATTTAAGTTTAGGAATGGCCTATGGAACCTACTAAGGTGTGCCTTCAAATTACAAAAGAGAATGGGTCCTTCGCCAATCTAAAAGGAGATTATGATTTGTTGCGGTCAGGAAAACCATATAGCATGCATATTTTGACGATTGTTTGATCAAAATCGAATGGTCGTCTCCCTACAAAAAAATCGAATGGTCGTCGAGTTCAGTATTTTAAGATTTAAAGATTAAAAATTAAATGTTTTTTTCTGAACCGAATGGTGGGAAAAACCAAAGGCAGTGAATCCTATTCCCCCAAAATGCTGCAAGCTAGAATAGTTATTACTTTATCAAAGGTTGTACCTTACAGGGCTGAAATAGAACGGTAAAAAGCATGGTGTGAGTGTGACCAACAAATTGATCCAATGGGATTACTATGACTTATTCAAGAGGAGGAAGGGGTCTTCAAAATGGAACGCGAAATCAACATGAATTGTCACAAACTTGCAAGGTTTTGGAACAATGTAATTAACACGTTGGAGAGAAATGAGCTACCTAATGACTTTGTAATTAGAGGTAAATGGATCAATGCTTCACATTTCCATAAAGTCCTTGTTGAGCCATTAGATATTGCTGAATATTATGGGAAAGGGATGCACAAAATCAAGAGCCATTACATACAACATGGTAGAGAGAGGAGATATGAGATTTTTGATATGTGGTGAAAAGATAGCATCAGCATGGCCACATCAGAAGAACATAATGCGAGGAGCACTTTTGCATGTTTTTGGTTGAGCAGTGTTACAAGTGAGAGTGACACTATAGTATGTATGATTGTCAATTACCGGGCACACCTTCCATTTGAAGTGCTCGTGCTATATAGTATGTATGAACTAAAATCGGCGGCATCAATATGTTTAATTAAGAAAGTATAAATAATAAAAGCAAGTGGATTATTTTTCTTAGCAACCTCTTTGAACTATAAGACTGAATATTGACATGAAAATTTAAACAATATTGTTGACCATAGAATGTACAAGTCAAAAGTAACAAGCATGAGATAAAGAATATTCCATCAATTATTCTTCAAACTTTACAAGAATTATACTTTGTCATTTTGAGCATCAATATTCCTAACTGGCCCTGTAAACCATTTTCTTGCATCTAATACCCACCAAAGCATTATTAGACCCAAACCTAACCCTAAAGCAACAGGTGCATAATTGAAAGTATCCCAAGTAATAGGATAAAGTGTTGGTAAAAGGAATACAGAACATGTGTAACAAATCCATAGAAATGCTATCAAGCAAATTGGTCTGCTTGCCTTGCCCAAATAAAAAGGTCCAGGCTTGAAGTTCTTCTCAGGCATCACCATTCTTGCAAAGATTGGAACTGCATAACCACCAACCCATCCAATTGTGGCTATTGAAGTTATTGCAGTAAAGACTACATTCACCTTCAAAATTGGTATTCCAAGAAGAATGCAGATTGCTGCACAAAGCCATACTGCATTTGTAGGAACCTTGTGCTTTGGATGCAGTTTCCTCCATAAGAATGAAAATGGAACTCCCTTATCCCTTGACAAGGCATAGACCTGAAAATTGTTTCATTTGAGATACACTACACTGGTTAGGAGGCATTTTTCGCCGCATACAATACCATAAGTGATTATCATATAAGTGCTAATGTATAAGCTATTTCTATAACAAAAGATAAAATAAAGTCAAACTGTTTTCATAAGCTATCCTGGAGAATTTATAGAAAATAAGCAGAAAATAGCTTATGGATATGATGTGATAAACTCTCACAAATAGTTTCGCAACTATTTATGTCAGTAGATAAGCTCGAATGAATCAGCCCAAACAGGTTTAGTACTTACCACTCTGGCGGCACTTGTAGTGATTGAAAGTCCACCAAAGAAGAATGAACCCCAAATGATAAACAGGAGAATTATTGCACCAGCAGAATTGTGATATCTTCCATGGAATGCATCATAGAGTATTTGTGCTGGCACAAATGCTCCAGCTGTCTCATTGTTTGGATCAAAAAGGTAACCAAAATCCTGAATCAGAGTTGAAAAATGGCGTTAATTGTCACCCGTCTGCCACAAATTGTTTAGTTTAAGTAAAAAAAAATCAACTATGTCAGGAGTTTTCACTGTTTACTTATCAAAGAAATGCATTGAGTTCTAATTTTCCTAGAAAAAACAACAAGGCTTTGATACCATCTTAGAATTTTGGTTTGCCTAATGGCTAGTGACTCAATGGTAGGTGGCTCAATGAATCTTGTACGATGAGTATGTCTCATACTTCAAAACTTATTTTCAGGTCATGTCTCATCCATTATGGGACTAAGTGTTCATTCCTTGACTATATCTTCAAGATATTTATTTATTGCTAATACATTTCAGACATTATTACCTGAATGCTGAATGTAAGTGCCAAGATGTAAGCCCATCCAAATACTGAAATGATGCCAATACTACCAAGTATTGCTATGGGTCCATTCTTATCTGCACCTTTAGTTTCTTCAGTTAAATGTGCTGCAGCATCATATCCATAGAGGGAATACTGGCTCACAAGAAATGATAGAATCACTGCATATGGTTTGCTTGATACTCCTGTTGTATCAGATGCTAATTCAAAGTTTGTGAATACATATGAAGCTGATTGTTTAGTTAGTGCCACCAGAGGTAACAGTATCACTATCACTGCTCCACCAATAACCTGACACAGAAAATTGAGTGTGTTACTTACTAATAAAAGCTAAAAAAAGTTTAGAATATTTTTTGGTAGAAAGAACAATGAAATGTTTGTCTGCAATCACGATACCACACATTCACCATAATTAGCAAGAGGGAGCAATTAGATAAAGATCGGACAATTCATATTTTAAGTTCGAGAAGCCAAATTTTACAAACAACTCAGAATATAAGTCGTCTGGTCTTGGTCAACAGTTCTGATTGACTGACTTTGGTGATGTATGATATTTAAGTGAATAAACAATATTGAGCAATCTTATGGCAGTTATGGATATACATGGAAACAAAAGTACCTGCCACCATATTGAAATAATATCGATGAAGGCAATGACTTCTAATGCAAATGTGTTTAATGCTGCCCATATAACAGTGAGGCCAATGTACATACATAAGAATAACCATTTTGGAGCAAAGTATCCTCCGCCTTTATTTGTGCCTGTTGAGAGTAGGATTATACTCTGCAATGTTTGTGATCCTGCATATGCCTTTCCAACCATGAAAAATCACGAGTTACTTGTAATGCACACATTCTATGAAAACACTGAGTACATGTTTGGATTGACAGAATCACGATAAACCATCAAGATTTTGCAAAAACTAAATTTCGTAACTTCAATATATAAAATCACAATGCCACCGTGATTTTTATCAAACCCACCACCAATCCAAACATACAAGAAGTTTAACCAAAGTCCACTTACCTGAGTACCGATTCCAGCAATAAGACCTACAGTCTCAAGCCAAGCACAACACCATGAAGAAAATGGTCCCCATTTCGGACCAGCTAAATGTGCAGCCCAAAAGTACAGAGAACCAGTTGTCTGTTAGATTGAATCAAAAGTGGAAATTAGTTTTTTTAATTTACACTGATTTATGTGCAGCAGGAACAAAGTATTTTTACGATGTAGAAGTTTCCCTGAACGAAAAGCTATTCTTGACTCTTTATTTTATAATTGAAAAGGATAATAAGACATGTTTTGTTTGTTCAAATTTCAAAATCGAAATTTGGGAATGGCTCTATATGTAGACAGTAAATAGTTGGAAGATTAAGTAGATTTAAGTTTATATAGATTAATATTTAAGCCTTTAAGTACTACTACTATCTGAGTTCGAATCCTGACTAGAACAATCATTTACCTCATGGTCAAACTTCGGATTATCAGGGTTCCATTCTCAGGAACCGAACAAAAGTACTACCTCTATATAAATTATAAAATAAATTACATACATAAACTTAATGAGAAGAGACTGACCGGAAAAGATGAACATATTTCAGCCATTGCAATCCCGACAAACCAAGTGAAGAAACAAACAACAACCCATCCCCAAACAAGACTTGCAGGGCCTGCATACAGAAGGCTAGAACCATACAGAGGTGTGATTCCAGTGAAAAGCGTCATTGTTGAAAATGCTATCGCAAGAGTTTTGAACATAGTCTGCACAATAAATAGAAAAAATTAACAGATTTAGTACAAGAAAAAATGTTACTTTATTTTTGAGAAAATTTAGATCAAGATGGCAAAAGAACAAAAACCATTTCTCTTCTTAGTTCTTGCTTGTAACCAAGCTCATTGAGTCTCTTCTCTGCTGAATCCATAGCTATGTTTTCTGTCACTTCCGGAACAAAACTGGTTTCAGTCCCCATGTAACAAGGATTCTCTTGAGAAGTTCTTGCGTATTCTTGAAAAAAAAAATATATATATATATATATATATGGAGTTCAGAGGAACACAAATAGGGAGTTACGTGAGGATTCTTAAAACAGCATAATTCATATAAGAAGAAGAGGAATAATATGTAACTAACCCAATATATGTTTCAGTTGAAAGATTCAAACTTGTTAGTTAGTACTGCTTTGAAACAAGTTGCAATATTTGAATAGTTATCTGAGGCAGTATTTTCTCGGGACTATTTTTCCACACATGAATGCGTCACTCACTATTTTCTATCAAACAAATGAAAGAAAAACTGATTTCATACTTGCTCCTTTTCTGCTTTGGTTTCACTTGCAGCTTGAATGCTTCAACGTAAATCCTTTAACAATAAGAACACATTAAAAAAGTTTTTCTTTCAAAACAACCAACTCATTTTGTCGCTTAATATGTCAATTACTATATATCATATACATATAGCATGCATTACTATATATGATTATAGAGTGATGGATTGCTTGCATCTATTTTTAAGTGTATTTTATTTGTGTACTCGACTTTTCTTGGTTGACAAATTCAGTTGAATGTGGACACATAATGAGTTGAAGATGGAATTTAATAAAACTGCGGTACAAGTAGTGAGGATATTTTTGACATGTCAGGAAGAAAACTATACTCTCCTTCACTTTGACACATTTTTAATTTTCATTTAGCTTTGCCTCAAATTCATAGTTTTAGTATATTAGATTGGTTGTTTTTTTTTTTTTTTTTTTTTTTATTTTGTTTTTTTTTT
>Ga0099826_10000625_pt1 | contig 18111 bp, 12 predicted proteins | sample Mtrugardesep15_FD_76830 | JGI IMG/M metagenome (GOLD analysis project Ga0099826, IMG submission 76830) | Root nodule microbial communities of legume samples collected from California, USA - M. trunc garden sep15 | ecosystem: Host-associated > Plants > Roots > Nodule | place: USA: California... | reverse complement strand
ATATATATATATATATATATATATATATATATATATATATATATATATATATATATATATATATGAGAGTAAGATGCAAGACGAAACCAGTAATGAAAATCGAACTTCACAAATAAAGATTTGAATTTTAAAGTCTCTAATATTTAACGAAAATATTCTTCTTATTTTCTTCATTAATATCGACTAATATTTACACAAAGGTGCAAAACTATACCTCAAACTCCTGTCTGCCATGTCTATTGTTTGATTGGGACTGCCGTGAGATATCTATGAAATATAACTATGGATTCGAAATCAATTTTTGCTTCTTTAAGTGCATGTATTCGAGGAGGCTATATATATATAGAGGCTAAATAGATATTATTATTATTATTTTTGTCCTGAGGCTGGATGTATAGTTTATACGAAATTGATTCTTAAGACACACAACCACCTATCTACCCCTAGCGAGAAAGTAAGAAACGAAAGATACATAAGATAGAAAATAGAGATAGAAAAAAAATAAGATGTTGAATGAGCGTAAAAATCTCCTATCTATCATTAGAGAGAAATTAAGAAAGGAAAGAGATAGATAAGATCAAAAATTGAGATAGAAAGAAAATAGGTGTTAAATGTGCGTAGAAAAATTAAACTTACACCTAGTAAGTATAACTGCTCATAGTTAAAACTATGCATGACAGTGGGGCGTGGTGGGAACATGTTTTACATTCCACATACCCGATTCTCATATATTTACCTGTTACCCTACATATACATACCCAACGGGATGAGAAATTGAACTTCATCCCCTTCCCCTACGGGTTTGTTAGCTGGTATTTTCACCAGCCTCATTTAATGTGGTCAACATCATTTGACTTTTACTCTCACAGGAATCGAAGTCTTTTCTTCAATTAAAGGAGTTCGACCAGATGTTGAATTTAGCGTAAAGAGTCTCGAAGCATTGAAGTTCTGGCGTAAAGAGTCTCGAAGCACTAAAGTTCGACAAGATATGGAGCAAGAGGCAAAGTCGTCGAAGTCAAGCAATTGCCTTTGAGGCGGGAAGATTCGAATTTCAAAAGAGAAGTGGTTTCCTCAAGGGAGAACGTGGGAGGCAAACTGTTGTACTACATGGAAGGAGTGCTAATCGTGAGATTAGTTTCTTTCCACTTATTTCCTATCTATAATAATAGATTTCCATAGGAAAAACGGGTCGCAAATCGCCTATACAGAATTCTAAAACACTCGAAGTACCGACGCAAGAGAAAAGAGTCACAAAGAATGTATGTAAAGGATTTGTCGAACCACCTTTATTTTTAATGCACTTGCATTTGTAGTTTTTCTTTTCTTTAAGTTTCTGCAATTTAAACTTAATGTCTTAAAACCTGTCGAAAGACGCCACATGGTCTCGTCCCGTTCGTTAAGCAACCTACGAACTCAATGAATGCACAACAACAGAATGCACAACATGTCCTAGGATCTTTGGTTTGGTCCTTCTTGTTATAATCAAAACCAGTCGGTATTTGTTTACCAAAAACACCGGTAAATAAATTGGCACGTCCAGTGGGACCCTGTTTGTGCATCTTTTTCAAAAACTGTTTTCAAAACCTTAGAGAGAAACTTCCATTGTACTTTTTAAAAACCTTGGAAAGAAATTTCCATTGTAGTTTTCAAAAAACCTTTTTCAAAACCTTTGGGAGAAATCCCATTGTGCATTTTTTAACAAAAACCCTTGCAAGAGATTGTCATAATCTTCCAAAAAATTCAAAACATTTTTCTAAGAAAAATTTGTTTTTTAAAAAACCTTTCTTGTGGAAACAGTCTTTCTGAAGATTAGCAACTATTTTCAGTGAAACTTTTCCTAAGGAAAATCTACATCTTTGTGCATGCATTTATGAAGTGGTAAAGCTTTGAATAAAATGACTAAATCCGCCAATTCTGGTGCTTCTATGCCATCACAATCATTGCAATCCTCTTCACAAGCACAAATCACACAAACATCCACCCCTGCAGTGGATGCAAGTGTACCAACGGCCTTGAAACCATGGCCACGCCAGTTTCGACGGACATGGGAATAACCGCGTCCACAACCGCTCCGATTGTAACCACCCAAATGACACAACCAAGAATGGGGACTTTCGTGCCACCATTTACTGTTGGTGTACCCATGTCTACAAGTGTCCCTACTTCTCCTAACCCTTAAGTGAGGACTAGATTTGATGATAGGGTCATAAATACGTATAACTCTTTTAGGGATCAACCATATGGTATGCCAACTTCAATGATGGAAAATTTGCATAATATTCCTACATTTACAGAACACGTAAATCCATTTACATCGTTAAATACACATAGTCCTTCAAGTTCTAGCGTTTTTGGCAGAAGCGCTCTACCAGCCTTAACTACAGAGTCTATGATGTTGTTTAGGCAACAAATGGATGAGAGCAATCATGAGATGGTTAATTTGTTGACACAACAAAGTGCTATGGTGTTTAACCCTTTGATTCATACCACGAATCAGGGTTACATAGCATTAGCCACTCAAATGGGGAGAATAGCATATTTCTTCACCCCTCCACAAACTGTCTATCAACAAATCCCTTTGATCCAAAATATCCCTAAAACCCATATTACTCGACCTGTGCAAATTGTCGAACCGAATGTTCAAAGACAACAACATGTGCCTTGACCTCAACCAGTCGAACCAATGGTGCAAGCACAACCATAAGTAATTTTGGTAGGTAGAAATCATGATGCAGACGAAGTTGTTAGAAATGTCCAACAACAGAATTTCGGAGCACAAAATAATATAGCCACTTTGGTTTAAAATATAATGGCTCAAAATGGTTTAAACGTAGGCTTCCATAGACCAAGTTTTGTATCTCCTCGGTCAGAATTTGTTCTACAAACTGAACTTCCTAGGGGTTATAAGATTCCTAAGTTCACATATTTTGCTGGTGATACCAGCGAATCTACTGTCGAACACATAACACGTTATTTAACGAAAGCAGGAGATATTGCAAACAATGAGAATTTGAGATTAAAGTTTTTCCAAATTCTCTAACAGAGAATTCCTTTATGTGGTTTACCACGCTTGCACCGCATTCCATTCAACATTGGACTCAATTAGAGAGGCTATTTCATGAACAATTTTACATGGTCCAATCTAGGATAAGTCTAAAGGAGTTAGTGAGTGTGAGAAAACAATCGACTGAATCTGTCGAAGATTATTTGAATAGATTCATATTGTTAGAGACAAGATGTTTTACTCAAGTGTCTGAACGTGAGTTAGTCGAAATGGCCGCTGGTGGCCTGGATTATTCGATTAGGAAGAAATTAGACACTCAATACTTGAGAGATATGGCCCAACTAGCTGATAGAGTTCGATAGGTCGAAAGGCTGAAGGCTGAGAAAGCTAGAACTCACAAGTTCAGAAGAGAAAAAGTTGCTTATGTATTCACAAATGAAAGCGACCAAGAATTCTACATAGCATATGAGGATGTCGAAGACGGTGAAATAAACTTTGCTGAATTAAAATCAGGGCCTCCTTATACATGTAAAGTATTAAGGCCATCCGATGGGAAAAATCCTGTTGAAACACAAAATGAAAGATACACTCCCAAAACTTACACGTTAGATGTAACCAAATGCGATGATATTTTTTATCTCTTAGTTGTTGATGGTCAAGTGGCGGTACCTAACAGTTTAAAAATCCCACCACTAGAACAACGTAAAAAGAGAGGGTATTGTAAATACCATAATTTTTGGGGTCACAAGACTTCGCACTGTGTACTTTTCAGGGACTTAGTGCAAAGAGGTCTAAATGAAGTTAGGTTGAGGTTTGGAGATAAAGCAAAACCCTAGATGCAAAGTAGATGGTGATCCATTAAAGGACGTCGACGCGATGTACACGGAAGTTGCAAGATGCAACGTAGTGGAAGCCATTGCAGACGCTGTTAAAAAACTATCTGTCGAAGCAAAAGATGAAGTTGTTCAATGTCAGTTGGTAGAAGTTTCTGGAAATCCCAAAGATGCTAACAAAATAACTCTAGAACTCCAGCTCGATGAGAAGGCAAAAGCAGCTTATCCCACGGTTGAAGAGGATTTGATTGATTACCTCAATCGTTGTAGATTGAAGAACTCTGAGGTAATGTTGTGTCCTAGATGTAGTTCAATATTTGACAAAGAGGCTACTAAAAGACTTGAACGTGTTGTTCTAGAATCTAAGAAGAGAGGAAAATGGTATGTTTTTAAAAAAACAACATTTCCTTTTTCTAAGAGTTAGATTCCCTTCATCAATAACTCTTCAAACACCAATTATGTTAATAAGAATGGTCAAGACAGAGCTTATGTGCCCTATGTTATGGCACCCATACAGAAATGGGTTCAGTCAACCCGTAAGAATGTTTAGTACGGAAAGAGTAATATGGTGAAAGGCAATACTAATAATGTTGTTACTAAAAACGTCACCACTGATACTGAAAATCCAGACGAGTCAAAGAAATATGCCTATCGAAATAATTACAAAGGAAAAAATCCTATGACTCGAACTCAATGGAGGAGGTATCAAAGATCCAAAAAAGGTATTGTTGTAAGAGCTAATGATAGAGCGGTCGACCCTAAAGAAAAACTGATTGAAACGGTTAGAAGACCAGTAAAAGAAATATTGTCTCTTCCCCCTGTTGAAGGAAATGTTGCTGGAGATGATGAGATGGATTCAGACTTCATGGATTCAGAACTACATTTCATCGTTATATGGAATGTGGTTTCTATTTTACCCATAGAATATGATGTGATATCAGAAGTCGAGGAATATGAGGAAGATTACAATCCAGAGGACATGGAGAAATATAAATACATGTGTTGCTATGTGACATATTATGGCTACGGTAACCAACAAAAGGCATATTTGAAAAACCTAATGGCTTGATGAAATGTCATCTCAAACCATTGTTCATTCAAGCCAAAGTTGGTGACGTTATAGTCAACAAGGTATTGGTAGATGGTGGTGTTGTTGTGAATTTAATGTCTCAATCTCTACTTAAGAGAATTGGGAAATGTGATGTAGATCTAAAACCTCATAACATAGTTTTGTTGAATTATGAAGGAAAAACTAGGTTCTCTCTTGGTGCTTTCCAAGTGAACCTCTCTATAGGATCTGTTACCAGACTAACTTTGTTCATGGTGGTGCCATCAAAATCAAACTTTAATTTGCTTTTAGGAATGGAATGGATACATGGAATTGGTTGTATTCCTTCATCTATGCATCAATAAGTTATAATTTGGAGAGGTGATGGCTCAGTTGAAAATGTCAAAGCAGATTAAAGCTACTTTCTTGCTGAAGTTGACAACATCACAAGGAAGACCTTTGAGAAAACTTTGGCAAAGATTGTGCAATGTTCTTTTGCTGGAGATGGTGGTAGTGACCAAATAGATGCAGTATCTGTAAGGCTTGATCCAACCCATGGCTCTATGTTGGATAAGGAAAGTCTTCACGTTGAAAGATCGGATTCCCCATTCGGGATGAATAATCTAGACGATGATCATGTCTAAGTAAAATACTTGAGACAAGATTACGGCTCACTTAGCCGAAAAGGAAACTTTAGAAGCCAAATTAAAAAAAAAAGATGGTGATGTGAACCATTTAAAAGATGTTGTCAAGGCACTTGGTAAAAAACCAATAGGAATAATGATTGAAAGACCAAACAACTCGATTACATATTTATGTTCCAAACTTGAGTTAGTTTCAGAATACATAATTTCTAAATGGAGACTACAAGATCAAAGATGAGTCGGTTTTCGTTGGATGACTTCAGATGGAATAGTTAATGTCAAAGCCTGTGGGGGCAGAAGACATCCACAAGGAGTTCAAATTCTTCAAATCCTGGTGAGCCATTTTTTATATCTTATGTATTTGTATCTCAATTCTTAGTTATCCCAAGTGGTTTATATCCTGAAATTGCTCATATTTTAGAGTTTTCAAATTTTTACCATTAACAATTTGTCAAAGGAATCATCTTTGTGACAATGAAACGTGTTAACATAAAACGGAGAAGGTTTGAGAAATACAAGATTGTTGCGAAACAAATAAAATGATGGAAGAGTAATCTTTCGTCGAGAAGAAAAACTCAATGTTAAATATAAATTTAATGCTAAGAGACAAATTGCTAAATCATTAGTAATTCCTTAAGTATTGGAAGAGAGTATGGAAATCAAAACTGGCATTTTTCATTAAAAGCCAGTTAGCGGGCTAAGATACAAGTGTCGAGGTGTAGGTACCACCATTTCAAACCCATTTTAACACCCTAGTTTCAAAAAATATATTCTAGCCCTAAGAGGAAATCTAGAATCTGGCGTTTTCCAAATAAAGAAAATGGACAAGGAACCAAGTGATTTCAACGTCAAAACGGCAGAAAAGACAAAGGTTCGTCGACGAATATTCCTCATATGTTCCAAGTAGCGGCCAAAAGATGTCAAGTTTTCTACCATGACCTTTACAAGTTCTGTCGACAGTGCAAATGAGTCTGTACTCTAAACCCAAAGGTAATGGTCTCGTCCAATAAAACCCCTAGAAAAAAGGGATTCCATCAACATTCATCAGGGCCCTCCCATAGTCAGCTAGTCGTTTACGATCAAAAAGATCTTTGAAGACATGAAAGATCTCTTTCGTCGAAAACCCACCACTGGCCAATAACTTTAACATGAGCTCAAAGTATTTGGCCCCATCAGACCCATGGGCAGCAGTCGCCCTGAGGATGAGCTTTATCTCCTCTAGGTCTGGATGATCTCCTTGAAGCATTTGAGTCGCCGTTTCCACATCATACACGTCATGGCCGCTATGAGCGAGTCGCTGCATAAAATTGTGTTTTCCTTCACTAGGCTAGTAGTCAGTAAGATACCATAAGCAGTTGTGTGGTAGAGCTCTAAGTATTTCACCTTCGCGAGCAAGTTTTGAACGGTACTTTGAGGTCATTCCGAATCGGAGAAGGTCCTCGTCTCCAAATTTTGTTATTTTCTTGACGATTATAAGCAAGAGATCCTCTGGAAGACTGTCCATTTGGATGGAAAGGTTGTTTTCTTTCGCTGGAGGAAAATGGAAGTTTTTGGGAAAAACAGAAGGAGGAATAATAAAATGGACAGGCAATTGAGCTTTATATGAAATGGGAGAATAAATTGAAAGCATGAACCTGTCATTTCAATTTTTAGTGATAAGTAACCGCCAAATGGTTCGTGGAGGTAGTGGAGGAGTTAAAGATCTGGGTAAAACTGATCGATAACAAGGAGGCGCCATAATGATGAAGAGAGTGGGAAACACGCAAAAATAAAAATGAGAAGACATCGAGGGATACGTGGCATATCGGGGAAAATGGAAAGTCTCTGTTTACTGTCCAACTGCAGATGTGGTGGCCCATAAAATCTTGAAATCGTGGGGAGGAAGAAAACCTGAAATGACTACTCTCAAAAGTCATGATTAGCTTGACATCATGCTTTGGAATACTTAAGAGTTTTTTTTCTCAAAAATGCCAATTATCTCCTTTGATTATATTCAGTCGAAAATGAAATTTTTGGGGGACATTTTGTTAGCTGGTATTTTCACCAGCCTCATTTAATGTGGTCAACATCAGTTGACTTTTACTCTTGCAGGAATCGAAGTCTTTTCTTCAATCAAAGGAGTTCGACGAGATGTTTAACTTAGCGTAAAGAGTCTCGAAGCATTGAAGTTCTGGCGTAAAGAGTCTCGAAGCACTAAAGTTCAACAAGATACGGAGCAAGAGGCAAAGCCATCGAAGTCAAGCAATTGCCTTTGAAGCGGGAAGATTCAAATTTCAAAAGAGAAGCGGTTTCCTCAAGGGATAACGTGGGAGACAAGCGGTTGTCTACATGGAAGGAGTGATGATCGTGGGATTAGTTTTTTTCCACTTATTTCCTATGTATAAATAATAGTTTTCCATAGAGAAAACAGGTCGCAAATCGCCTATACAAAATTCTAAAACACTCGAAGTACCGGCACAAGAGAAAAGAATCACAAAGAATGTATGTAAAGGATTTGTCAAACCACCTTTATTTTTAATGATCTTGCATTTGTACTTTTTCTTTAAGTTTCTGCAATTTAAACTTAATGTCTTAAAACTTGTCGAAAAACGTCACACGGTCTCGTCCCATTCATTAAGCAACCTACGAACTCGATGAACGCACAACAACAAAATGCACAATATGTCCTAGGATCTTTGGTTTGGTCCTTCTTGTTATAATCAAAACCAGTCGGTATTTGTTTACCAAAACCACCGGTAAACAGGGTTCGGGTATCACTGGCCCATCCCCGTCCCCGCATTGAATAATCTTTTTAATAAAAAATAGAATTTTTTTTTGCAACCCCTATAGATTTTTTTTTTTAGAAAAACCCTAGTGAAATGTTGTAATGCATTATCCAGCAATATATTCTCATTTTAACATTTGTTAGACCGATTGATTTAGTTGCTCCTTTAAATATCAATGATAGTTTTTATAACACGACAATTATCAAACAAGATATAATGACATATCAACATAAAATAATTTTCTGCATTTGGGATGGGTTCGGGGTAGGTACCTATATACCTGTTACCTGTCTCATACTAGCGTTTTGAAATTGGGGAGAACCTAGACTCGTACCCGAACCAATCAAAATGAAAAAAATCCGTCAAATTGAGTTTGATTTAGACGGATAACCTCGGATATGGATTTTGTTGTCATGCATAGTTAAAACTGTGAACATGCATTTTCATTTTGGACAAGAACATGTGATTTTTTTTATTTTTTATTATTAGTACACAAATTTGGTATCTCGAGATTTATAGGAGATGTAAACAAATTTGATATCACGGATAATCTTTGTGCATATTTTAATGTTGATATGGGTCGAGTTTTTTTATTTTTTATTAATTTACAAAGATTGTAAACTGTGCACATTCAATTATATTATGGACAAGAGCATATGTCAGTTGGCAACATTGCATGAAGGAATCAATCGTGTGGTATGGGGGAATCAATCGTGTATACATTAATTTTTTTATTAATGCATATATATTAAACTGTATCTATCTATTACTCTTACGTTACATAGTCCTTTTAATTGTTTATACAGTTGGCATTACGTTGTGTGTTACGATTTCAATTATTCAACTATCATTGTATGCATGATTTGACATAGAGGCCACTTTAGGAGATAGTGGGTGATGATAGTTTGTCATACCATATTTTAGAGTAATAAGTTACTGTTTTGATAGGGGTGTATATGAGTTGGGTCAACTCAAAAAACCTCGTAACCCACCTAAAAAAACTCAAAAAAGTGGGTTGGTTTGAGTTATTTGGTGAATATGGTTTTAAAAAATGAAAAAATCCATAAAAAATAACGGGTTTTGGGTAAAACCAAAATCAAACCCAATAAACCCACTTATCTAATAATGTCCATATTTTTATTTTCATTTTCATTTTCATAGGGAGGAAGGAGAATTACAAAGGTTTTGGTCATTCCTTCAAAAAAAAGGTTTTTGTCATAAATCAAGTCTAATTTTTAAAATTGACATAATACATCTTCTATATTGAAAATCTTGAAAATCAAAACATTTTAGAGCTACAAATTATGATGTTGCCCTTTTAAGTTTTTTGCAAGTATTTTTAGAGTATTTTGTTATTTTATGACGCTAAAATATAGTGAAAATATGTTACACAATTTTCTTTTAGAAAATAAAAATATGAGTGATTTTTATGAAAAAAAAATGAAGAATCATTATTTAGTCATTTAATATTAAAAAAACGGAAAAATAATTTGGGTAACCCATTATCCAACCCAACGCAAACCGAAAATTAATGGGTTTGCGCAAACCCACACATTAATATAACCGGTGAACATTTTACCTTACCCAAACCGAAATACCCTATATGGTTTTGGTATTGGGTTTGGCCAAACCCAGCCCAAATCAACCCATGTATACCCCTAGTTTTTGATTTGTTGAGTCAGGTAGTATATTACTCCCTCCGTTTTAAAATGAGTGTCGTTTTAGTCAATGTCCAAGAAAAAGCCAAAATTAAAGTTGCATTGAAAATTATGCGAGAGAAAAGTTTGAGTATTTATTGAAGATAAAGTTGAGAAAAAAAAATTAAAGTTGTATTAGAAATGTAAAACGACATCAATTTTAAAATAAACTTTTTTTAACTAAAATGACACTTATTTTAAAACGGAGGAATATTATCTATTATTATCATAAGTCAGTGGTTACATAATCAAAGAGTAAACCAGAGTGGTTTGGATGGATGGTAAGCGGTGAATTAATGTGATTGGAAAACAAAAGAAAGAGACTAACGTGTTGCATGGGGCACAAGATTTAATAAGCCAGTTGGGGCTTTGACCAAAATGGTTTTTTGTTGACCAAAATTAGGTTTGTTGGGGAATATAAAAAGGCATTACCAAGGAGAGATCACGTTTTGGGATTGAAAGCCGCGCGTAACACGAGGCATAATGAAAAGAGGAGCAAAATTTTGGTTTATTCTATTTCTCCTGTTATTTAAGTTCTTTATGAGTAGTTAAATTTTAATTGATCCGGTCTTTTTTAGATGATTTTAAATTGAGTTGTTTAAACAATGTAACTGTTGACACTATTTGACGCAACTGTAAATATAGTATTTTGAATAGAAAAATGATATTTAAACAAATATTTTTAAATAACTTTTATGATAACTCTCTTTTTCATATTTTTATTGTACTTTTCTTCTCTCTCTTACTTTTTCTCTCTATGTCCAATAAGATGGGAGAAAAAAGGCTGTCACTAAAAGTTGTTCATGACCCTTATAATTAAGGATAATGATAAATGGTACGGCAAGGTAGGCTACGAAAATTCACGAAAACGTTATTGCTTATTTTCACGTTATAGCTATCAAACATTTCATTGCCACTACCCATGTGAATTCCGCCAAACAGCAACTAAACTTGTTTTATTTATTTTTACAAACACAAAAATCAATTTGTTATTCATTAAAAATTGAACTTGTGTGCATTCGTCATTTTCCGTGGTTAAAATTACCGTACTAAATAGCATTGCTCTATAATTAAATGGCTTAATTATACTTTTGGTTCCTTAATTAATTTTCATGTTTCATTTTGGTCCTCTAATTAATAAAAGTTACATTTTGGTCCTCTAATTCTATCTACGTTTGTCATTTTGGTCTCGTTCCGTTAATTTTAACACTTCGATCATTTTAAAACAAAATAGACCATTAAATCATGTAAGACCATTGAATCGTATTGTGAACCACCAACACATGATTTTTTCTTCATTTCCTTCATCTTCTTCCTTCTATTTCTTCTCCTTCTTCATACACCTTCAACATTTTCATTCATCTTAAAACCAGGAAAAAATAAACCCAGAAATTTAATGAAAATTAATTTCAATAAAAATCAATTCTCGCAATTGCTTAACCATACTTACAATAAAACATACTCAAATAATCACTTTACAAATCATCAAAATACACACACGCTCGCATTAATTTCATCCAAAAATTACAATTCGCTACTAATTCCATCCAAATGTTGAATCGATCCAACACATAGAAACATCACAAACGTTGATTGGTACCAAAATCAAATTTGAAAAAAAACTCAGATTTCCAATCTCAGCTATTTTTGTTGTCTAGTTCTTGGTTTCTAGGACTAATAGAAGGTGAAGGACTTCCCAGTTTCTTGTTAGAAGATTTTGGTTGAAGAATTCAAAAGCTTAAGAAGGAAAAGGGGTGGGAATAACAAATAATATGAGAACTATTGTGGCTTTGTATACAAAATTATAAAGACATGTATCTGATTTTTGTTGGTTTAGTTTAACGGTTGAGTTTTGTGATTTAGATTGAACTTGGAGTTAATATTGGAAAAAGGGTATGTGGGACGAGAGAGGTTGTCTGGGAAAGGTTTAGAGAGTTGAGTTGAGATTGGAAAAAAGGTAGGCTTAATTAATGATCTGTTCCGTAAGTTATTTGTTGGTTACATTTTGATCTCATAAGTTATTAACGTTACGTTTTGGTCCCTTAACTTATATTCCGTTAGTCAAATAAATCCTTCTGGTTAACTTTTGTCAAAACACGTTAATATTCATCATCAATTTAAAAATTCTTCATTAATTCATCATCAAACCCAGAAAATTCATCACTTGACCTTCATCAATAAACCCAAAAATTTAAAAAGTCAACAAACCCAATAATCTAATTTAAACATCAATTTTCAATTTTTTCCCAAATTCTGCAAATTCAATCTCACCATCATTTTTTAGTTTGGAAGCTGATGGGTGTGCCGATAATGAAATCATCCGTTGAAATAATCTTAACAATTATAATATTGGTGCTTCCTCTGGACATGGAGACTTTTATTTCGACAAAATTGGTAATACTTTTTTTTTTTAGTAACAAAATTGGGTATATTGTTTACAGAGGATTTAGAACTATGTTTAACCTATAATCTTTCATAAACCTGGGCATTTTTAGAACTATGTCAATTCAATTTCCTTTTTCTTCTATAAGCCATGCAAGCATCAGAAAGAGCAATCAAACTTTTTCCTTTTGTCTTGAATATGAACAATTCAGAAAGAAAGTTGGAGAACAGAGAAAGAGGGGGGAGAGTGTCGCGTGATTGCTCTAAGTGGTGTTTAAATCTAAGTCATTCATTTTAATTTAAAGGCTGCAATTTCTAATTCCATGGTTCATGTTTAATCATACTCTTTTTTTAAAGTTTGTTGAATTTTTCTGGGTTTGTTAATGAAGTTCATGAAGGAAGATGACGAATTTTCTGAGTTTGGTGATGAATGCCATGATTTTTTGGGTTTGATGATGAATTTTAACGGTTTTTGATAAAAGTTAACGGAAAGGATTTATTTGGCTAACGAAACATAAGTTAAGGGATCAAAACGTAACGTTAATAACTTATGGGACCAAAATGTAACCAACAAATAACTTAAAGGATCAAATCTTTAATTAAGCCAAAAAGGTATATGGGTAGAAAAATACCCACGGTCTAATCATAATCAACACTACATAAACAAACCCATAGTTTAAAGATTTTTTTGTTTTGTTTAAAGAATAAGAGTTGTTGTTGGTGTAGAGATGAAATTTTTGATTTTGTAAGTTAAAGATTGAGGAATTGGGTGATTTATGGGTTTTGGAATAAAAATAGATAAAGATTGAAAAATGAATTTGAGTTTTTTATTTTTCATTTTTTTTTGGGTTTTGAAATGAATGAAAGTGATGAAGGTGTATGAAGAAGAAGAAGAACAAGAAATAGAAGGAAGAAGATGAAGAAAATAAAGGAAATACCATGTGTTGGTGGTTCGCCATGCGATTCAATGGTCTTACATGATCCGATGGTCTATTTTGTTTTAAAATGATCGAAGTGTTAAAATTAACGGAATGAGACCAAAATGACAAACAAAGATAGAATTAGATGATCAAAATGTAATTTTTATTAATTAGAGGACCAAAATAAAACCTGAAAATTAATTAAGAGACCAAAAGTATAATTAAGAATAATTAAGCCTAATTAAATTGTTGAATTGAACTTGAAACAATCTCTATAGAGATATATTTATTTTATTACTTCGATAAATTTACCTCTTGGCCACACAACCTCCTATCTACCACTAGAGAGATTAAGAATGGAAAGAGATAGATTAGATAGAAAATAGAGATAGAAAGTATAAGTGCTCATAGTTTTTTTTTTACAAAGTATAAGTGCTCATAGTTAAAACTGTGCACATGCATTTTCATTTTGGACAAGAACATGTAATTTTCTCTCTGTGAGTAGCAAACAAATTTGGTATCTCGAAGATTACAGAAGATTTGATATGTCGGAGTTTATAGAAGTTGTGCATATTTTAATAATATATATGGATCGAGTTTTTTTATTTTTGTTTAGTTTACACAGGTTAATAACTGTGCACATTCAATTATATTATGGACAAGAAAATCATATGTTAGTTGGCAATACATTGCATGAAGGAATAATTCGTGTATATATTTTGTTAAGTTTTTCAAAAAGTCTTGCATCCATTACTCTTACGTGACATATTTTTTTAATCGTTCATACAGTTGGCAATACGTTGTGTGTTACGATTTCAATTATTCAACTAGCATCGTATATCTGAACTGCACATGTTCCGCGTGTGTTTTTGATAATCAAGCGCCAGTTTTTATTTTATTAGGTGTTTATGGACAAGAAAAGCATGTTAGTTGGCAATATCTATACAATTTTAATGGTAATTTTAATCCTTCAAAATATTGTAGTTTATAAAAATAGTCTCTATTTTGATTTTTTTTTACAAAAAATGGTACTTCTAGTTGTACTTGTAGGAGTACAATAATCGATATTAGAGTTTAGTTTTGTATTGGTCATGCCTTGAGGAGGCTCTCAAAGGTGGTATTTATAGCCCTCTATAGGCCTGATATTTCGTGACTTAAGCCCCAAATATGAGGGTACTTAAGTCTTTATGCCGAGCTCTAGAGGCTTCTAGGGGCGGGCCAAGGCGGCGCCATTGGAAGGGTGCGCCCTAGGCCTTGGAGCCTTTTAGGAGGGTGCTGAGGCCTCTAGGCGAGTTCTTAGACCCTTTGGGAGGACTCCTAGATCTTTAGGAAGGTATTGACAGTTCACAGTCCCCCAAGCACGAGTCTTCGGACGAGGCGAAGTGATGACGTCTATAAGTTGTTGATCATGGATTGCTCTAACATTTTGAGGCGACGCCTCTAAGAGAGCACCTAACCATGAGGGACCCTTATGGAGGGCTCCTGAGCCATTATAGAGGGCTCTTAAACCCTTAGGAGTATATTGACGGTTCACAGCCCCCCAAGCATAAGTCTTGGGACAAGGCGAAATGTTGACTATATTACGAGTGAAATGACTTTGAGCATTTGGGAGAGCTTTGTTCATTCCAAGGGATGTTTGGGGCGAGCTCATCTTTCTTTTTCCCATTTGGACGGTCCAGATCTAACAACCTATCATTTTTGCTTACGTGTCCGTATCATGGCACTTTCGTACACGTGTCACCAATCGCTGCTTGCAATCAGTGCGGTTCCCGAGGCGACTTCCTTCATCTAGGTTTAAAAGTGTGTTTTTGTCTTTTCATTTCTCTTTTGTTCTTTCGTCTGCGCAGCTGCTAGGTTTTTGGGTTTTGTCGTCCAACATACACGAGCTCCTTCTTTTCAAATTTTACAGCTTTATCTCTTTTTCATGTACTAATTCCATCTTCTCCATTGTATTTTTCGCGTTTTTTGTTTTAGTTATGGTTTTAATCCGAGAGTGTGACGAAATGGGTAGAGATGTTGCCCCGTTTACTCGAAAGGAGCGATCTAGTTTATTTAGTGCTAGTATGAAGCATGCAACCAGGCCTAATGGGTCCGTTAATTGAGTTGTTTTTATACAAGGGTACTTCGATCACCAAGTGATACGGGATTCGTCGAGTAGTGATAGTTCTTCTGGTTCTGATTGCGTTTTCCTGTATGAAAATCCAAGATTTTCACAAAAGAGGGAGATTTTCCTTTATTCCCCTCAATAGCCGGTTCATGAAGGGATGGTGTTGCGTCTTATGACATAAGTTAAATCACAGCGTAACTACAGTGGATAATATCATTCTCGCTGGAGAAGCAACAAAAAATCAATGGGTTAAACGATGGACAAACATATCCCACATCTCTTCAATTAAAATTCACGAGTTTCCAGGTTATAAAAAAGAAAGAAAAAAAAAATTAAGACTATAGGTTCTTTGCTGCAATGAATTTAATTTGGTCTTTTTAATTGTTAGTGCTGAGGTTACGGTGTAAACCACCGTGAGGTGCACAAGGAACATATATGAAGTATATAATTGTTTGTCGATGTTAAAGAAAAAAAGGATTTGATCCACAATTTTATTATTATTTTGGCTTAATTACACTTTTGACCCCTAAGTTTCCTAAAGTTGTGATTTTGACCCCTTAAAAAAACAACTCTTTTCAGGCCCCCAAAGTTTACTTTCTGTTGCAATGTTGACCCCCTATCCCAATTTTGACTCAGTCAACGCTGACGTGGACACCACATGTATTATGTTTTAATTGTTTTTCTATTTTTTAATATTTTTTTTATTTTGTAATTAAAAAATAAAAAATAAATTTTTTTTATTTTAAATTTTTGTAATAAAAAACAAAAAAATTGTAATGATTTTTTTTATTTGTAATAAAAAAAATATTTTTTGTAATTAAAAAAAACTTTTTATTTTGGTAATTAAAAAAAAATTGAATTACAAAAATATTTTTTTTAAAAAAAAATTACACACGTGGCACCCACTTGTTCGTTGACTGAGTCAAAATTGGCGTGGGGGGCCGAAATTGCAACAGTACTTAGGGGGTCTGAAAAGAGTTGTTTTTTTTAGGGGGCTAAAATCACAACTTTGGGAAACTTAGAGGGCCAAAAGTGTAATTAAGCCTAATTTCTTAAATGTTAGATTTGGTTGCAGGGAGTTTTTTTTTTGACAAAAATAAAATTATATTCATTCATTTAAATCGAGAAGATTACTTCATTCAACACCGCTAAAACGTAAAGCATGAATATACGAACAAACTAACATCATTCAAGTTAATAGCATATAACATCATAATGTGTACAAAAATATACGATAAAATTAAAGTGACTGGAATATCCATGCATCTGGATCTGCAATGTTGACGTCCAAATCTTTTATTGAATAATCGATTATGAATCAAATGAACACCGCAAGAAGACAGGAAACCAAACAACGCCGCACAAGATGACAAACAACAAACCACCACACTTAGATGATGAAATCATGAAGAAAAAACCTAGATCTATGTGAAAATAACTTATTGAAATTAAAATAGAGAGAAAAAGATGAAGATGGGTGATTTTAGGTCAAAAATTGACCCAAAACCACCCCTCGATGAAGAAATTAGAAGAGAAAACTTAGAGAGAAAAAATTAGGGCCGACTTGTTGGAGAGGGAGAGTTGGTTGCAAAAGGAGTTGTAGACGATGTTGTTGCTGAGGATCTGCATCCAAGAAGACAAGTGTTTTTATTAGATTATTTCTTACCGTAATAAAACTTACCATCAGCAAGCAAATTATTTTCACACTTTAAAAATTCAATTTTTTTATATAACTATTAATGGATCAACTAATGCTCCAAAGACTCTAGCTATCATATCTCATTATTAGTTAGGGCCTAAATTATGAGTTGATCCTTATAGCATTGAAATCTTGGAAACATACCTAATATAAGAATTCGGAACCTTATCTAAAAAATAAAAATAAAGAATCTGACACCTTAGTTTAAGTTGAACACATGGTTTTACTTAAATATTTATTTTTCATAGTCTTGGTCTGGCAGCTTAGTCATAAAATTTATAATTTATAAAAACAATTGTATATTATGAAGTGTTTGTTTAGTGTGGAAGAGGGAAAACTATTTTTTCAACTGCTAATAATTCGTGACCTTATTTTAAGTTGTGGTGGGTGGTTCTTTTTGTTTACTTATTTTAATAGCTTTGTCGTCAACGAAACAAGAAGCATAGTGGAAAGCTACACCAAAACGTGTTTAGTTTTTACTTAATTATTTCGACGCCTTCTACAGCACACCAAAATATATGTATGTATCGATACTCTAATTCTAAAATGGTCAATAGTTTTTCGACAACATAGAATAAGGAGGTTTGACTGGAATGTAGATTTAACACCACCAAATTTGTGAGTTTTGCACTTTAAGACTTTTATTTTATGATATAATTAATTTTTTAATTTAATTTGATTTAACAATAACAAATCTGAATCTTTGAACTCCATTATTCTTCTTCTTCTTCATCACAATTCCGTCGTCACACACTACTTATTTTCAGTTTTCAAAACATCCATAAAATAAAATGTTACCCAACACTTTGTTTTTGAACCAAAACAAATGTTACCCATTTGTCACAGTTTTCACTCTCTCTGTCCATGGTTGTTCAATTTATCATCTTAGTGTTCTCCTTTTTGTTTGATTACTTTGATTCTATTTAACATCTAATTATGGATTCATAGAGAGCAGCAAGAAATTTGTTGTTAATTTGAGGAGTTTTGAAATTTTCTATACTCCCCTTTTGCT
>Ga0099826_10000624_pt1 | contig 18122 bp, 12 predicted proteins | sample Mtrugardesep15_FD_76830 | JGI IMG/M metagenome (GOLD analysis project Ga0099826, IMG submission 76830) | Root nodule microbial communities of legume samples collected from California, USA - M. trunc garden sep15 | ecosystem: Host-associated > Plants > Roots > Nodule | place: USA: California... | reverse complement strand
AATTTTTATATTTTTCAAGGTTAAAAATTCATATTTAATTTATGTTTTGTTAAAAAATTCTAAATTTTTTTAAAATTTATTTTTCAATATTTTAAACATTTATACACAATTTTATTAATAAAAAATTAATATATTTAACCCTAAATTAACTTTGCTTTAACGCTGTATCTGCAGCTCAATAGGGTTGTACTTGTATCCCCATTCCACAGAAACGGTACAAACAAAATATCTTCTTCTACGAACACCAACCACCATCACGATGGCTTGTTTCTCGAGGTCCTCCTTGGCGCGACTCCTTACCTCCACAACCCCTCCATCTTCCTCCACTGTCTACCTCCGTCACTTTTCGGAGTCAGCAGAGCCGCAGCGTAATATCTGGATCTCGTTGTTCAGTGGCAATAGATTAGTGGAAGGTAGGTCCAAAGAGAGGCCCAAAGATAGCCGCAAGAAGATAGAAAAAACTAGTCAACCTAGGGTTTTCGGTAAGAGCGAAAAGACTAGTAAGAGTACGGAGGAGATTGACCATCTGAATTTTTTGGAACAGACTTGGCGGTATATAAATGAGACACGGTCAGATATCAATTCTCTCCGCTGGAAAAACAATATGGTAATTATATACTGATTTAGTCTTATTGTCATTTTTACAAGATTCCCATGTCTTATATTATGTGTCCATATGTAGGGTTGGGAAAAAAACTACCCAACTGAACTGATGAACTGAACTGAATAACACTGAATTGAATAACAGTTCTCAAACTGAACTGAAACGGTTCCCATTCAAAACAGTTCGTTAACTACAATGCGATTTAGTTTTTTTTTTCTTTTTTTTCTTTCCTTTTCCTTTCTCAACTGTACCAATAATAACATTTCGGTTTGAAACAGTTCAATTCGAAATGCAGTCAGTTTGGCTCGGTTCAGTTTTCATCCTGAACCGAATCATGCCAACCCTCTGTCCAACCATATCTATTTGTAATTATTTCTTCTTACATTGACTTTGACTTTCTTTAAAATTTGTCATTGCAGATTAACATAATTCACACACTTCAACCTGCTACTTATTTCACTCCTGAGGTTGAGAAGGCTTTGCGTGCTTTTGACTGTGGCATTCTTGTTCTTTGTAGTGTTGGTGGGGTGCAAACCAAATCTATTATTCTTGATAAGACAATGAGAAGATATAAACTTCCAAGACTTGTATATATTAACAAACTTGACCACAAGGGAGCAAATCCCTGGGAAGTTTTAGATCAGGTAAACTTAATATTATTGAAGATTTTCTATATTGAGGAATGCTAGCAACACTCTTCCAAAGTGTAGGTCCTACACTAATTTCACCCAATAAAAGAGTGAGTGCTAGAGAGAGTACTCAAAAGAGAGTGTTGCTAGCATTTCTCTTTCTATATTTCTTACTCAGTGTTGCTATATAATTCAAGTTCAAGTTGTTGTTTTTATTTTTCGATCATTTTGCTTTATTTTTCAGGCAAGATCAAAGCTTAAACAACACACTGCTGCAGTCCAAGTTCCAATAGGTTTAAAAAAGGATTTTAAGGGACTTGTTGATCTCGTGCAATTAAAGGCCTATTATTTTCATGGGTTAAATCGGTTTGTTTCTGAAACTTCTACATTGGTTATACATGTGTTTATTCTTCAAGCTTCTCAAGTGTTGCTTATTGCAGAGAAAAGGTTGCCGTTGATGAAGTTTTTGAAGAAGTTCCTGCAGATATGAAAGCCTTGGTCTCAGAAAAGAGGCGTGAACTCATAGAAACTGTGTCAAAGGTGGACGAAAAACTTGCTGAAGCTTTTTGCAGTGATAAGCCCATATCAGCAACTGATCTTGAGGTGTGTTGTTAACAATTATTTTTTATAGGAGTTTTACATGTTAATCTCAAGTGTAGGGATTCTAATAACCTAGAACGGAATCCGATGCAGTGGCGGAGCCACGTACAGCACTATGTGGGCTTGTGCCCCCACTAAAATTTCTATATCATCATGGTTTCATGCTATATTACATTACATATATACACTAATACAATTTACTTATTTATTTATTATATTTACTCAAAAACAAAGTTCTATCAACCTTCCATACAAATGTTATGGAACCTATTAAACAAAAACGTTTGGCTCTGCATCTCTCAACATCTTTTATGTTAGTTCCATTTTCCTTAATAATTAATATATGATAATAATGTAATTATATATTATGGAAAAACTTAAAGGTTTCGAATCAAAATGGGTTATCAAACTTTCTATTAAAATTACAAAAACAAACTTTATTTTTTATTAGTCATTTTGATTTTTAAATGCGTCTTTAGTTAGTTAATTTGATCTTTAAATATATATTTCACTAATCAATTTGGTCTATACAATGAATAACAAAACAACCAGTTGAAGATGTGTTCGTAGTTCTGACTAATATAAAATATTTTAGTGAAAACACATCACACATTTAGAGACTAAAATGACTACTCTAAATAGGTATCAACCTCTAAATTAGTATTGTAAATCAGCGTCTAAGTTGTTTAAGATGACCCTGCTATAAGTTAGAATAAAGTTTCCAAATTATTTAAGATGACCCTGCTATAAATTTTTGTATACATTTCCTCCACTATTCAAAATTTCTGGCTCCGCCGCTGATCCGATACAAAGGATAAATTGTTATGAACATTTGAGAGTAAGAATTTTTGGGTTTTAGAGAGAAGATAATTTTGTTGAAATGTTTGATTGATTCATATGAGCCACAAAGGCAAGCTTTAAAATAGTAAACCGACATAAAATAAAACTAATATTTAAAATAATTTAATTCATTAATACTTCTAGTTCAATACTACTTAAATCCTGTTACATAGTTGCTTCTCTCTCCCACCCCCAATTTTTTTTTAAATAGTTTTTTATTGCTATTATTTTGTGTGTAGAACGCAGTTCGTAGGGCCACCATAGCACAGAAGTTTATACCAGCATTCATGGGTAATTCTTTCCAATATAATAAGGTAATAGTTGAATTACCTTGAATTCATATTTGCATTTTGTGTTGTATGTTCTCTTTTTCTTTAACTTTAAATTCATATGTGCACTGTCTACCTTTTCTTTCTTCTCGTTGGCTCAAGACCTTGGATTGTGCTCCCCTCAAGGTCTCAATTTAGATTCTCCCCGATGGCAATTTTGGTGGGTTAGTTTGGCTTCAAAAAAAAAAAATCTTTTTTCTTTAATATGATCTATATTATGATGTAATTTAGTTTGGGTCTTCCAGAGAGTTCACTTTGGAAATTGAATTCACTTATATCATTCTTAGTACGATGGTGGCCACTAGTGGTTCATGACCAATCATAACTGTAGGTCACTCTGGTCAAATCTTACCCAGAACATAGTACAAGCCTACAAGGAGCTTTATAGACTTATGCAATAAATGATTAAAGGGAAATCTGTGTCATAAATCTAGCCATACTCCTGTTGTTTGTTAAACCATAAATGATAAAAGAGCAATCTCTGTCAGATAAAATCTACTTAAGAGTCCTGCTGTTTTTAAAAACTAGCTATTTTTTAAGCTTTTCCATTCCTCTAGGATATCATCCTTGCTTTCAAGTTTCAAACCCCCCATAATATTCTCTCACATGCATACACACTTAGGCATTTCCGGACACTAATTGATTATCAATATGATTAAGCGAACATTCTATATTCAATGCATGCTCATTGGATTTAGATTTTATAAGACTATTTGATAACATTGATTTTGACTTGAATAATGCATACAAGCCAGCTTGTAATATAATGTTTTATCAGTTCTTTATTTTTCATTTTTTTGATGTTGCTGGTGCAGGGGCTACAACTACTTTTGGATGGTGTAATTAATTATTTGCCGTGTCCAATTGAAGCTAGTAATTATACTCTTGACCAATCTAAGCACGGGGAAAAGGTACCAGATTTAAAGAAACTTCATCCTTTGTTATCTTAATTATTAGAAATTGCAATTTGAGGTTTTAATTTGGCAGCCAGTTTCTTGTTCTTTTTCCTTCTTGACATCAGTTTCTTGAATCTTGAATAGTTAGATTCGATTCATTAGAATCGGGAAATATCAATATATGACTTATTAATACATTTGCAATAACATTATAAGCTTATTGTTCGTCCCAAAAAAACAAAATCCAAATTAAATGCATCAATATAAGTATGTCATGATAATGTTGTCTTTGCTCTAAAATAGCTTGGTCTTGACGAATGATACTTTCTTGGTATAGAGGTTAATCACATCTCTTTATTTCTCCGGCCATGTATGTCAGAGGTTCCTTCCGAAAGAAGATATGGTCTCTACCAAGGGTATCTCTACCTCCTTTCTAAGAAAAACCTAAGCTGTCTCAGTTTGGTTTAGACTACATGGAAGATCTTGCCACCAACAGGTCCATAGTTGGTGCACTGCGGCACGTGACCACAACTAGACTAGAAGTTGGATATGCTTTTTATAAAGTATGCCCGTTTGTGGTTCAACCCCTGAAGAATCACTCGATAGATATCTCAAATGAAGGGTTCTGGATCATGGTTTAGTCGTGGGTAATGCTTCTCCTTTGTCTTCCACAAGTTTGCAAGCCTATTGTGATGTTGATTGGACCTCTGATGTAAGATAAAGTGTGACCTACTTCTGGGTCAATCTTAAGTCTTTGTCAATGTTGGTGGTTCATCCCTATCTTATCTTTATTTAATGAGTTGCAAGTTCCCATCTCCACATTAATCATTTACTGTGACAAACAAAACACTGTTGCTTTGAGTCATAACCTGATACCGCATTCAAGAACCAAACATATGGAACTTGATTTGTTCTTTGTTTGAGAAAAGTTGTGTCAATTCTCTAGTTGTGACACATGTTCTTGCTGACGTTCTCACAAAGCCATTCCAATGTTCAGTTTTGTAATCTTCGAGACAAACTTAGGGTTCTATGTATAAAAGAATGCACACTTCTACACTCTTTATTCTTACGCACCACAATATAGCAAATACTGCAGTGTTCCGCATAATCTTGATAAACATGGTTGTTATGCTATTTTTTAATCTACTAAAAAGAATATTATTGGGCTATTTTAACAGCATACCCTTGTGGCATTGTCTATCACAATGAAGAGGGAGTATGGTCAAGTAACACATCTAAGGTACCCTGGCCTTTAAATATGGTTAAATCTTACTTCAAATTGTTGTCTTACGTATATGTTGATCTTTTTTTTTATTGGGTAAAGAATTTACGAGGGTGTCATTCGGAAGGGGGATTTTATTACAAACGTTAACACTGACAAGACGTTTGAGGTAAGTCTAAGGCTCCTCACTATTCTTGTTTAATTGCGTTGGTCTTGTGCACATGGTGTTTTGCGTTGTGATTCTGCTTTTATATTTTGCTATGTTACCTAATCTTGTTTTTTTGTTGCACAATTTGTTCATTTTTTATGAATATATGACTCAATTCAAGATTGCATTTATGATATGTTTTTCAAACTCTGTTGAAATTAATTTCTGTCATGGGAAGAATAAGTTACAAAGATATACAAAATTATGCGATCTTTTTATGTTAATTTACCCTCAGACCTCAGATTATCTATTTCTTACTAGTGCATGGATTCAAGTCTTGTCACATCATTTTTTCAAGAAACTTATCCTACAGAATAGTATCCATTTAACCATACTTCTAATGTTATCCTCTTGCATATTCTAGTCTTGTCACATCAATTTATACTCCCTCCGTTTCAAAATGAGTGTCGTTTTAGCAAAAAAAAAAATTGTTTCGAAATGAATGTCACTTTTAGTTTCCAATGCACTAATAACTTTTTCTTTTCAATTGTACCCTTCAATTAATACTATACACACTTCTTCCAAAGTACTCCCTCCGGTCACTATTATAAACAAAAAATCATTTTAGATTCATTTAATAAATGATGTATCTAGACCATATATAGACCACATACATAATTTATTGAATGAATCTAAAAAGTCAATTTTTGCTTATAAAAGTGACCGGAGGGAGTATTATTTTTTCTTTAATGAAAAACAAACCAATAGTTGATTAAAATAATTTGGTAAAATAACATCTCTCTTTCTTTTAATTAATGCATTTCTTTATGTGCGTAAAATCTTAAACAACATTCAATTTGAAATGGAGGGAGTACTATTTTCTAAAAATATTGCTATGACAAAGACAAGTACTAGTTTTAGCTCATAAGATCATTTTCATGTCTCTGCTTGCTTTCATTTATTGCACTTTGAGATTAGTGATTTCGTGGCTGAAGCCTTTGTTTTCTGCAAATGCAGGTTCCTCATTTGTTTCGGAAGTGTAATGATGTGTTTAAGGTTAGTTTTAAGATTTTCACCATGATTATTTGATCTTCCTATTCAATTTAATGTCTTTGGAGAACTTTTTTAGAATTGTTCTGCCATATCGCTTTTAAAATTCTAACTGGGATACTTCTATGAAATTGGAAGGTAATTGAAGAGGCTAATGCTGGGGAAATAGTTGCTGTCTTTAATGCACCAGGTTCTTATTCTTGCCATAGCCGTCGTAATGTGTTTAGAGAAACTGCTCCTATGTGAAACAAATGTTTATGTGACAGTCTTTTTTTTTTTTTTTTTGTATTAATTTTTTAATCAGGCTTTACTGATGGGTTAGTAAGTTATACAATGACTTCTATTGATGTTTCTGAGTCGGTCTCAAGAGATTCTGATGTGCAAGTAAGTAGTTTCTCCTTTTTTGTATTTTCTTCTTGTGTATTGCTTTTACTGAATGCCTTCCAAGGACCGGATCCTACTTTACTAGTTGGTTTGGGGACCGGGAAGGCTGTAGTTTATTCATTTTACCTTTCTCATCTGTGACAAATTTGATGTTCTTATCAGGGTAAAGGCGATTATTTACCATTTGTCAAGGTTTATGGAGGCAAAGGACGATTGATATTGATGAAAAGTATCTCTGGATTACTCAAACGTTAAATTACACTCTGTCCTGTAATAATTGCCCAAAAAGATATTTACTTTTGGTTTCCTATGTAACTTTAGTTATCTCCCATCTAATTAATAAGGAGGCCTAATTTATGGAGATAAGGCTTGACTGTTGCTTTAGAGAGAGAAATAATAGAATGAAATAATAAATAGTTAAGGAATATAAAGAATACTCGAGGCATCCTCTCAATAAACTGCTCCTCGATAAAAACTCTCGTTCAAATCCGAAATTATTGGGCTTGTAGCACAACAATTCTCTTGCTCTCTCAACCAAGAATTAACCAACACCTTAATCTCGTACCCATCTCCAACACACAATCCCATCCTCATCTAACCACTACATGTGTAGCGTGGATGCCATATGAAACTTGGGTTATGACTTAACCAGGCTCCCAAAAAAATCCCCTTTAAGGTAATATCTAGCTTCGAAGACTCGTGCAACAATAGTGTCATGGTTGGTAACTATATTCCAACCTTGCCTCTCCAGTATGGCTAAATTAAAACTTTGGCGATGAACCCATTCCTCCATATTCCTTCCACATAACTTATTTCTCCTAGCTTAACTGATTCCTCTTCCACTATTTTTGTTTGAACCCCACCAATAAGAGTTTAGCATACGTTGAATCTAATCTCATAAAATAGTTGGTAGGAGAAAAGAGCTCATAGAATAATAAGTTTGGTTTTAAAATAAAATTCTAACCAAACCAAACCAATGAAATTTGAGATGGACCGGTTGATGCTGTTTTTTTTGTTTTCAACATATTTTTAACAATGTTTTTAATTTCATCCAACATTATAATTTTATTTTCACCAAAAAACATACACCAAATTAAAAATGTGGACAAAGTATTTCTATTAGGTAAGTAATGTAAAAGACTGAGATTTCATCGTTCTCTAAAATTTTAAGTATCAAATAAATACATTTTTGAAATAAAAAGCAAAGAAGAAACTTAATAAGAGAAAAGTATGTCATTGTATAATCATTTCCATTATATTTCTGAGTATTGATTTATGTGACATAGATTTAATTAATGTTTTCTTATGTTGCAGTTTGGTTTGGTTTGGTTGATAAAATAAAAACCACAACCCAAACCAAACCATGCGGTTGAATAAAAAAGTTATCCGAATATATCCAAGCCAAATGTGGCTTTTTGCGGTTTCGGTTTGGATTGGTTTCGATTTTGAACACCCCTTCGAGTATGGGTACACAATTTTTCTCTACAGTATAGCAAAATAAAAATTCTCTTTGCACCATTAACTTTGAATTCTTCTTCATTAACCACAACATAGTGAGATTGGGAAAATGTAGAGTTTGGTTGTTGACAAGGTAGAAGAACAGTTAGATCGTGTTTAATTTCGTTATGTGTACAAGCGTTGGCGGTCAATTAACTATGAAAATCAACAATTCGAGAAGAACAGATAGATCACTTTGAATTTTTTTGTTGAAGAAACTACCCATGCTAATGATATCCACAAAAGCACATAGCATGATAGAGAAGAATTAGTTGCATTGCATTCCAGTCAAGAGATGGTGTTCATACGCTGCAATGACATCTTTAATGCCACAAGTCATGTGAAAATAGGCATCAGGAATGTAATCGTATTCGCCATCCAACAAACCCTGCAAGTTACACAACAAGAGAGCGGTTGGTTTGCAGCTATCCTAGCAAATAACATTATAAGTAAATTCAAAGATAATCACTAAACATATTCTTTTAATTAACGTATATATGGAATAGTACCAGATTGGATAGTTTGTACTATATTGAACTCACCATAATACACGTTTTTAAATAAATAAAGCAATTGAAAATTTTAAAGATATAAAAATATTCAAATGTAGATTATTGGAAATTTAAACGAAATTTCCAAAATTAGTTTCTACTACAATGACATGCAACAGACAAAAACAAAAACGAAAAACATGCATAGCTTCTGAAAAAATAAATAGGCAAGGCAAACACTTCAATACCCTAGAGTTTTGTTGGGTATGTTACTCAATAATATACAATCATTTAATGTCATGTTATTTTTTAAATTTAACTATTTCAATTAACTTTGGCCACATGATAACAATACTCAACAAAACTCTAGGGTACCAAAGCACTAATAGCAACAGGATGAGATTACAGTTACAATAACCAACAACCAAATCTTTGTCTGGTTGGATAAAATGAGACTAATGGAGAAAAAAGAAAAAAATACCTGGAAACCCTTAAGGGTATCATCCAAATGAACATATGTTTCCTGAGATCTAGTATAGGCTACCACAGACAAAGGCTGACCTAAAAATAGCTCAATTTTACGAGCACGAGTAATAATCAGTTGATCATCTTCACTTAGCTCATCCACTCCTAAAATAGCAATGATATCTTGAAGATTCTTGTAGTGTTGGAGATTTCGTATTACACCATCAGCAACTTCAAAGTGATCTTCATGCAGACAGTGTGGAGATAGTAAACTAGATGTTGATTTCAAAGGGTCAATAGCCGGATAGATTCCACGATCAAAGATCTATACAATAAGTATTAAAAATCAAATAATTTAGCTGATGATAACCAAAAATATCAAAGCAATATCCACTTTAACAAACATAATCAAACCTCTTTTGAGAAGACGGTTGCAGCATCCAAGTGAACATCAATGTCATCACCAGGATAGATAGTATGGAAAGAGGTAATAAAACCCTCAGATGTGGCTGCGATACGTTCTTGAAGACTATGGATATCAATGGACAGTGTTGGTTGATAACCAACAGCCGATGGGATACGACCAAGCAAAGTAGATAACTCCGAATCAGCCTTCAATTGCATCATATATTATATTATTATCAAATGAAAAAATAAGAAGAATGTCAATTGATATATGAAGAAAAATTATCATAGATAAGTTGTAATACTTGAGTAAATCTGAAATGGTTGTCAACAAAAAGAAGCACATTTCGTCCTTCATCACGGAAGCTTTCCGCAACTGTAAGTCCAGTATAAACAACACGGCTACGAGCACCAGGGGGGTCATTTATTTGACCACACACAAACGCACATTTGCTTTGACTCTGAAATCCATGAAGCATTCATGATTGACTATTATAAATGCAAATATTTCAAATAATATATTGAATGTATATCATGAATAATAGTATCATTGACTTCACTTGCCTGCTTATCACCTAGCTTAATGACACCATCGCTAACCATTCTTCTGTACAAGTCCTCACCCTCTTGGGATTGTTCTTTAATTCCGGCAAAAACAGACAAACCACCTAATAAATGGGAAATAATTAAATTATAGTATATATTACAGGAAAAATGACATCTCAACAAGAATAAATAAGTGCATTAAGCTAGCATATACCATAAATGTCAGCAACAATATTCATCAGTTCCATCATAAGTATACTTTTGCCTACCCCAGCGCAACCAATCAACCCAATATTTCCTCCTCTTTGGTATGGTGCAAGCATGTCAATAACCTATATGGAAAAAATTTATGCAAAAGCCATTAGATATCCAAGCAAGCAAATATTGACGTAAGTGAGAAATAATACATTCACAAATAAACAAAAGACACTAAGAAACAATAAAAAAAAAATACCTTAATGCCGGTTAGAAGTATGACCGGAGTCTTATTATGTTCGTTAAAGGAAGGAGCTTTTCTATATATTGGCAACATTTTCTCCGCTTCTAAGTCAATTGACAATAACTATCATGAGTTAAAAAAAACGCCAAGGAAACAATAGAAAATACAATAATCTTAACACTTCATAAATTACTTACTCAATTCACCATAGTCATCAATGGTTTCCCCAATAACATTCATAATACGGCCAAGGGTAACCCTACCAACAGGAACCTAAATGGGATACAAAAGAATTATTATATAATATTAATTAGGTAATTGCTAGTGCCAGACATGCATAAACACTAAAACCAAAATTGAAATGTAAGTCTAAAAGATAATGGAGAACTGGAGCAGCAGGGTCTGATCAAAATACCATGCACATGATTCATTGGTAATATGATCCATAAAAGTCCCGCATAAGCAGCTCGGTTGGTGAGCTAATGGACGTTGAAAGAGTTACAAGGAGGAGGTCTTGGGTTTGATCCCAAAAACTAACATTACCGCTAACTTTACTAATTCAGCACACATTATTCAACAAACCCTCTTTGATTAGTTAAAATATACATAGGTTCCACCAAATTTATATGGGATCCATATAAATATTTTAACCAATCAAAGAGAGTGTGTTGCTAGCACTTCTCTACAGTATAATTATGGCAAAAATATCAACATAAATTTTGTAACCAATAAAAGAGATTGTATTGCAAGCACTTCTCTACAGTATTATTATGACAAAAATATCTTTATACCCGGTCCCAAACACACACACTTGCAAATAGTATCAACTAAATATTATTTGAGAAACATAATACTTTCTAGGAATTTCCTTTGTATTCTATTTCTTTTGATCAAGACACTGATATTAATTCTAATCACATATTTTGTACCTTATCCTAGACTGCCAACATAGTGTTAAATAAGATTGAATGCTAGAAACCTGATAGAAAACTAAAATCAAATATTTATTCTTGCTTTCATTTCAATTGGTGTAATTATCTTTTCACGACCAACAAATCAAATATATATCATATCAACATCTTGGCATTAACAATATACATCAAAGTAGAAAGAAAACATTCTAACATAATCTACTACTCTATAGTTCACCTATAACAAGGAAAAGATAGTCATCGGTGACTCACAAGAAAAGATAGTCTTGGAGATTCTAAAAGGGTTGTTAATAGGTCCTATTTGTGATAATGCTCAGGTACATATAATCACAATTACAACTTTTTCAAATATCTTTTGGCTCTGTTAAATATTTAACTTCCTCTACATCTTTTATTTTATCTTTCATTATTCTGCAACATCACCCACTCCCTTCAAAACCCTTCATTTTTTCTTTTGTCCACATTCTTCTTCATAGACCCCACCACATGGAGAAGTTTTTAGCTCCCTATTTTATTTTTTTCCCAAGTTACCCTTGGCAACATCTCATGCGCCACTTCTTTTCTTAGTCCCACTCTCTTTTGGTTTCTACTTCTCCTCATATCCTAGAAGCTTCTCAAGCTACAACTATTCTTCTCTCCCTAATCCCTAAGTCTCTCAATGCTTCTATTTCTAATGCCGTTACTATTTTATATCATGATACATTATATATATTTAGTTTAAGGCTTAGGTGTGTGTAGACAGTGTGGGCCTTGTGGAAGAAGCTGTTGTGATGCCTCGTTCGTCTAATGTAGTTTTTTTTCTGTTAAATTCACTAATAAGTTCTGTGTGAATGCTTGTGTGTCTAATTATTATTATTTTTTTGAAGCCAAAAGATAAGAGAAGAGAAAGAAAGTACATCAGTATACAAGATAAGGTGGGTGCAAGAAGTACTCCAACACAAAAAACGCGAGACAAACAACTGAGAAAAAAACGGCCGTTTAAGCCACAAAGAGCACGAACATCTAACCACTTCTCGGAGGCAAACAACTGAAGAAAAAAAAACAGCTCCCTAACCCACAAAACTCACATAACCACCTCCACAATGCAGAGCAATAGGACCCAAACCCAGATGGGTGAGGGAAGGAGTAGGCATAGGGGCAATCTGAGACATAAGTTCCTAAAAGATCACGCCTCCCAGTCACAGAAGGAACAGGAATGGCCAGAATAGTAATACCGGCATAGAAACCTAATCTAATCTTTCTCCTGCCCCCAAGCCCTATGACAAAACGAAGAATCTCACCCAACTAAGAGGGAAGAACAAACTCCCAGCTTAAACACCTGAAGGACCTATACCACGCCGAATTAAAGAAATGACGCGAAACAAACAGATGACTAGACGACTAAGTGAACTCCCCACAAAAGCATCAGATAGTGTCCCTAGGAACCACAATAACCCTCCTAATAAAGAGATTTTGACGAGGCGGCACTCAGTCAAGAAGAAAAAACCTTCACCTTAAGAGGGGTCCACGACTTCCACACTAAAAAGAAGGCGGGAAACCCCCCGACTAAACCCCCTGAAGAGCCAAATAGGCCGACTTCACCGAATACTAATATTAATAAAGACTATTCAGTGCTAATTGATTCTTTCTTAACAACAACAACAACAAAAGCAGCAGCAACAACAACAACAACAATAATATTTTTAAGGGATTGAGTGTTATTTACAGTGATAGGGGAGCCGGTGTTGAGCACTCGCCACCCTCTAGCAACTCCTTCAGTTGGACTCATAGCAATTGTTCGCACCACGCCCTCACCCAAATGATCTGCAACCTCCAAGACCAATCGAGAAGAATGATCCAAAACCTCGAGGGCAGTCAGTATCTGGGGCAGAGGCAAACCTTCCTTGAATTTTACATCCACTAAAGTATCGACAACTTGGCAAACATGACCGATTGCATCCTGACCGGTGAACTCATCACTGATTTGAGGACCTCCGGGTACTTCTATCTTCGCCTGACGTGACAATGGAGTTGAAGCAGACGAAGAATATTGGGAAATACCGCCGTAGGTATGGCGAGAAGCACATGATGTAGAAGAGCGTATTAATGTTGAGCAAGAAACGGAGGGTTTCCATAATCGAATCAGAGAGGATACTAGTCTGCGTGAAACAACCATCTTTTAGAGAGTGTGCGAAGACGTTGTAGGGTATGTGGAGGGTTTAGAGCATCACAATTGTAGTCCACTAATAAACAACCTAGTGTATACATCATTTATTTTTATTTTTTTTAATGAAAGTATCTTAACTTTACATCATTATACAAAAATAATTTATTATTTCTTTTGTAATTGGGACTAACTAGTAAATATTTTATTATTTCTTTTACATGTGGGGCCGTTAGAGTCATTATATAATTGTCCGGTACTTAATAATGACTCATTTTTTCTTCCTCCAATGAGAGGTTCTTAAGAGAGAGTGGTCTTTATTAAGTAAAGACTAATTTATATGTACCTATCAATTTCATCCTCAAATTTTTAAATACAGTTCATTAGGTCCTTGAATTTTACGAATGTCATCAATTGAGTCATATGTTAAGTTGGGTCGTTAACAGTGATGACGTGGAACATTAACCGATGATGTGGTTTGTCAAGTTATATGTCATATGTTCAAGGACTAATTTGATCGAAAGTGGAAAAAAAATACAAGGTCGAAATTGACTGAATTGGAAAAAAAATAAAAATCATGTTTCAGTACCGTTGTACAACGACTCTTACTTCCCATATTATATACTTCTTAAACCATAATTTTTCAATCTCCCATTTACAATCTGAAATCCCCAAAATTTCTTCCATAAAACTTGTTCAAATTGAATCCAAAATGATGGGTGGTGGTCGTATGACTTAAAACAACTCTCAAAGTCGAGCTTCATCTTCAAGCTCCATGCTTAATTGTGAGGTTAGAATGCTTGATTGTTGGTGTCCTACAAGATGTGTTGTAAAAAAAGTATATACTATGAAGAATAGAGGAAGGTCTTTCTACACATGCCCTTTGTCAAAGGAATATGGTGATATTTGCAATTTTATGTTTGGGTTGATGAAGCTCAAGAACTATGATACTTTAAAAAGAATGGAACTGGTGGTGGTTAGGGAAGAAAGGTAAGATTGATGGAGAATGTTCGATCTATAGTTAAGGATAAGGTTTGGATGACAAGGTTGATGAACAAGGTTGATTGTTTAGGAAGTGAATTTAGATTGATTAAGTATGTATTTGGATTAGCTTTTGCAATGCAAATATCACGTCCCGAGTCAAGCTGGACGTGGAAATTTTAAAGCTACAAAAGCAAACTTTTGTGAAAACATGAAAAATTGTCGTGATTTTATAGAAACAACCACTAAACCAAACGAGCACTAAGTATTTGATAGGAATAATATGTTTGTTTGAATTTGTTAACATCTTATTGTAACTAGGCATGTGTAATACCATCAAGGCTATAGGTTGAAGATGAATGTAATCCTTCAGTGATATTATTGAAATCGAGTTAGCCCCTGCATTCTTGTTGAAAACATTAAATTGATCCCAACAATATATGCAAAATTATCAAGCAAGTCCTTGAATTATATATTTAGTTATCAAATCGATCTTGTGCATATATGTCGAGAATAGAGTAAGAATAAAAAGAAACACATTCGTAGTGCATAATATTCAATTTGTGTTATAATTTAGTCATTATACAACAATTTATTACATACCCAAAAATAGGAGTTCCTAACCACCCAAGATAAAGTCATAAAGGTAGACCCAAAATAGAGGCAATTATTACAAAATTAACCCAACTAAACAACAAATGCATAAATATAACATGAAAATTGTTGATCCCACTTCAAAAGTAACTATAAAACACATGGATTTTACCATTTTACCCCCAACACTAGCTAACTATCGTTCGGTAATCGCAGTGATAATTAACTGCAATTGGCCTCCTACACGGTAGTTAACTACTGTTGCGATTGAAATTTTCCCAAAACAAACAGACCTACTCCTACTTCACTATTCATTCATCCGCAAAACACCCTAAAGTGTAACTTTTCCCCTCAATTTTTGTCTCAAATCATTGAAGAAAGATTACTAAAAGATTTCTCACACATTTGATATCAAGAAACAAGTAATACATCTTCTAATTAGTTTAAATTTGTAGCATTTTCAAACCCACTTGGGTTGGTCTAGTGGTATTGGTTTGGGACCTAGGAGTGTGCTCCTCTTCAATGTCTCGGGTTCGATTCTCCCTAGTGTCAATTTAGGTGGGTTAATTTACCTTCTTCAAAAAAAAAATTGTAGCATTTTCTGTTATATTTTTGTAGCTTCTAACATAAACTCGCAATGGTAGTTAGCTATTGTTGGCATCAGAATTGTAGTTAACTACTGCTTGTAAAACAGTAGTTAGATATCGTTGGTAGAACGACACTTAGCTACGTTCTGGCCCTGTATTTCCAACAGTTAGTGCCTATTTTTTTCAATTTTTTTTCTTTTCAATTTTTTTCCCTTTTGAGTTAAATACTAATTTAATATTTTTGTAAAGGTGTGTTCTTTATTTATAGTTATGGTTGATAATGCAGCTGATGATCCGGTTAAGACAAAATATAGTTTTGTTGAATGTTCAGGCGAGTTCAAACCGCCTAAGGTTGAAGTTTCAGTTGATGTCAAACCAAATATTGATGAAGCTTTCGTTCATGTTGAAGCTTCGCAGGTTAATTCATGTGTGTCTCAACTTGGTGTCAATGATGTTGACACAACTCATTTCTTTTCAAGCGAAGATGCATGGAAAGATAGAGATGGGATGCTTAATTGGATACGTCGACAAGGAAATAGGGCTGGATTTAAATTGTTATACAAAGATCCGATATAAGGAATCCAATGTTGGAGTTGATATGTGAAAGGAGTGGCGATCACAAAGTACCCAAGAAAAGATTAAAGCATGAAGCAACAAGATCAATAAAATGTGGGTGTATGTTGAAGTTGCATGGATATGTTAGTGGGGAAACAATTGATTGGAAGTTGACTATTTTTAATGGAGTTCACAACCATGGTATGGTGCCAAGTTTAGAAGGGGAACGTTCTTGAAGGAAGATTAGCGAAGGATGACAAGAAGATTGTACGTGACTTGACCAAGAATTTGATATCACCAAATTTTTTTTTGATGAATTTGAAGGGAAAAAGACAAGAGCGCCTGACAAAAGCAAGTATACAATGAACGTCAAAAAATCAAAATGTCAAACAAAGATGACAAGACATAGATGCAGTATCTAGTCTCAAAGTTGGAAGATACAAATATGTTTATTTCACCCTAACACAATGTGAGAGTACTACTATTCATGACATATTTTAGGCTCATCCCGAATATGTTAAGTTGTTTAATAATTTTTTGACAGTTTTGATCATGGACTCCACCTATGAAATTAACATGTACATGATGCCATGGTTTGAGATAGTTGAGGTCACCTCAACCAATATGACATATTCAGTTGCTTTTGCATTTCTGATGGTCGAGAAAGAGGAAAAATTTGACGGTGAGACTCGACGGAGAGATCAATTTGACGGATGCTTGTAAAATTCATGGATCTATTGACTATTTCGAAAATTTTGGGGACAAAATTGACTGATACGTACAAATTTGGGGACGAAATAGCCTACTCATTCATAAAAATTTAGAGAGGACACCGTAAAAAAATGTAGGCTTAAATATGTCGTTGGTCCATGCACTTTGACCATATTTTGGCATTAGTCCCTGCACTTTTTTGTTGGCATTAGTCCCTGCACTTTATAAAAAATTTGCAATTGATCCTTCTGTCAAGTCCATGTTAAAAAAAAGGCAAAATTAATGGTGTGCCATGTGGACCAATTATTACACGCCACATGTCACACTAAAAGATAAACTTTTCAAAATTAAATTATTTCAAGTTTTATATTCATTAGTAGTCCCTTGCACTTTCAACACTTTTTGATATTGTTCCCTACACTTTAGTATTAGTCACTGAAACTAAAACAAGGATTTAAATGCTACTTCTTCTATAAGTCCAAACATTCATAATTAATTTTTCAAAATATCGCAGCGGACTAATATCATAACATCTCATCAATAGATAAATAAAATCTATGAAGTAGCCATGCCACATATCTCATAATACATCATCAAGATAAATCTTCAAATCTCAACTAACTGAGTGACAAATCACACAATGGCGGAGCCAGGAATTTCATAGAGTCTGGGCGAAAAGTATATCGCAAAATTTTTTAAAAAAGAGATTCGTCTTTTTTCAACAAAATTACAATTTGAATTAAGAGAGATGGAATATTACCTGCCAAATAGCGTGTTAGATAAAATTAGGAGGTAAATGCCCTTTCCGAGATTTCTTTGCGGTGAATGTTCGAATAATATCAATGTCATCAAGTGATTTGAATATCTCCCACTCGGTGTAACATATCATCAAGTCATTTAACCACTCATTGTTGATCTTGTTGCGCAATTTAGTCTTGATAATCTTCATTGCTGAAAAAGCTCTTTCAATGGATGTTGTTGACACCGGCAATATCAAAGCCAACTCAATGAGTTTGTAGACCAATGGAAATACCAAATGTTTCTCAGTTTGAACCATCTTCATAGCCAAACTTT
>Ga0099826_10000623_pt1 | contig 18123 bp, 6 predicted proteins | sample Mtrugardesep15_FD_76830 | JGI IMG/M metagenome (GOLD analysis project Ga0099826, IMG submission 76830) | Root nodule microbial communities of legume samples collected from California, USA - M. trunc garden sep15 | ecosystem: Host-associated > Plants > Roots > Nodule | place: USA: California... | reverse complement strand
GTCTCTTTCTTTTAGTAAATTGAGGTTATTTGGTATTGGTAATCACAATATTTTTATTGACTCATTGGTGAGATTGAAGGGCTTAACTTGTCTTGATTTGTCGTATTCATATGTCTCGGATCGATTGCTTTCATCTATTGCAGAGAAAGGTTTTCCTTTAAGGAAGCTTGTGCTTCAAGGTTGCATTGGCTATGAATATGTTGGACTCTATAACTTATTGTCTAATTGTCATTATTTTCAATATTTGGATCTTCAAAATGCTGATTTTCTAAATGATTCACATGTCCTTGAGTTGTCGCGGTTTCTTGCTGATTTGGTGTCGATAAATATTAGTAATTGTGGTAGCCTCACAAATTTAGCCTTGTTTGCACTCCTTAGGAACTGTGATAAACTTAGTGAGGTCATAATGGAATACACATGTATTGGGAAAAGGAGTGTAGATAATTCTTATACCCCTACGGATTTTGTTGTATACCCTCAATTAAAGTCTCTCCGTTTAGCTCATAACACATTGTTGAGGGATGATGACATCAATATGTTTGCTTCAGTTTGCCCCAATTTACAGCTCTTGGATTTGAGCTCTTGTGAATACATATCTGATGAAGGTATTGGTCAAGTTTTAAGAAAATGTAGTAAGATTAGACATTTGAACTTAGCCAACTGTTTAAGATTGAAGCTACTTAAAATAAACTTTGAAGTTTCCATGCTGGAGGTGTTGAACTTGTCACATTCCGGAATTGATGATAGATCACTCTACGTGATCTCAATGAGTTGCTTTGGGCTCCTGCAACTTGACTTGGGACAGTGTTATGATGTCACAAAGAAGGGAGTGATGCAAGTCGTAGAAAACTGCAAACAGTTGAGAGAGATAAATTTGCAGGATTGTCATAAAGTGGTTGCTGATGTTGTTGACTTGATGGTATTTACAAGGCCATCATTGAGAAAGATAACTGCTCCACCTGGTTTTTGTTGTAGTGACAGCAAGCGAAAACTCTTCTTGCGTCATGGATGCCTTGTTTGCTAGTATGTTGGAGGTGCTCTGCTGAAGTTTAAACTCAGAATTGTAAGATGTTTATGTTGTATGAGTTACTTGTAAATTTATTTTTTGGAAATGTCAACTTAGATTTGTTGTATTTGTTTATCACCGTGTGCATCATAATTGCAAAGTAATTGTGCATGGTTAGATTTTGATATAATGCACAATGTAATATAACCAGTTAGGTGTTATACATCGTTTTAAATTGTATATTTTTCTTCACTTTCCCTTGAATTATATCACATGGACTTGATTCTTGTGTCATTTGCCATAGCACACTATTCTCTGTTGTTGCTTTTTTGAGTTTACCATAGGTCATATATTTACTTTTGAAAACCAATTTTATGGTATTTCTTGTTGAACATAGCTTATAAACATTAGCCAGATACTGTTCCTGGTTTGCCCCTGTCAGAATATCACTTTGGCGCATGGATCTTATTACGTATGCAGGATTAGAAGCAAGCAAGGTAATCGAATTAGGATTGGCCATTGTACCGTTACGCTCACCGGTTCAAGGTTCAAAAGTCGGATCAGGGTCAAGCCAAAACCTTGCTTTTGTGTTGTTTTTTCAATAAAAACAAGATGTCCAAAACAGCGGCGTTATCATTTTTTGAATTTATTAAAAAATGCAGTCTAACTGCTAGAACCGGTCCAACCGCCAGCTTCCACCGCTTTACTCGGTTTTACGGTTTTCTTACCGGTTCTATGGTAGGCTAGTGTTTAGGGTCTTCCGGAGCGGAGACAGGTATGGCTCCTGGTCTTACCAGTCGGTCGGGTTCTGCTTACCTATTACCCTGATTAGAAGTTAGGATGCATGCTTCAATCGTGGAAGTCCCTGGTTAATCATATAGACAACAGCAGGGTGCAAAATAAAATTGATGGTTTACCAATGTGTGCCTGATTGTTTGCCATTTATTATTCATTGCACAGAGTGTTTTTATGGAAAATCATCTTTTCTGCTGATGCCTACATCTTCGATGAAAATAAGGCATGTCGTGTCAGTATTACCATGCCAACGAGAAATCTCGTATCTCTTATTGTGCTTGTTGTGAAATTATGCTTTGATTGATATCGATTCTAGAAAGTTATTGAGTAACTATTGCGACTTTTTGCTGTAATTTGAGTAGTATTGATTACACAAATGGTGAAATGTATTAGCAGCCTTTAGTACTGTTTAATGGACATTAGTTAAAATGTATTAGAAAATCATTTTGTTTTGAATTTACATGTCAAACTTTTGAATTAATTCTATATGCAAAGACTGAATTCTAGTTAGAAAAATTTGCCGTGGTGCTGTTGGGATTTTTTATCATTATATTAGAGAAGGAGGATACATGAAGAAGGCCTTTTATGGATCAATGACTGGGATCTAGTTAGAGAATCTTGCAGTGGTGCTGTTCGGAACAAAGGTTGCAAACTACCCTCCATGTTCGTATCCATAGCTGGTACTGGATTGTCTTCTCTTCGTGGCCATACAAATGCATATGAGATTATCCTTTTCGAGTTCTCATTCAAGATGACAATTTGCTTTGTTTTAGAACTTATTTTGTTTGGTTTTATTGGTCTGTGTTGCCCTGCTGAGCTGATAATGTTGGTCGTAATCTATGACGGATGGTTCTTATAGTTCTCTTTTTTTATCTTTGCATTCCATAAAACTTATTGATGGACTCAATAAAAATGCATCTTATGTTTTTGTGTGCACAAAAGCATCACTTTGTATGCATGACTTGGGATGAATTTTGTCTACTTAGTGTTGTTTCTATTTATATTCTGATTAATCTTTGTTGCTGTTGGGTTATTTTGCTTTTCTGGACATTATTCATGATTATTGGGGCCTCTCAGTTATGCTATTTTTGTATGCCAGTGGTGATGTTTAAGAGGCGACCCCACTCTGTGGGATAATGCTTGGTTGTTGTTTTAGTGGTGATGTTTAAGTATGCTTCTGATCTAAGTCGGTGCAATCTTGTTCATATTATTATAGTCTGTTAGAGGCACTTTGGAGGTTTTTTTTCATAATCTGTTCTATCAACTGAATTGAAATTTATGACTCATTTGACATGAAAATAGGGACTCAAAATCCATTGGAAGTAATTTGGAGGACCTAAAGGGAGTTAACGATGTAAATGAAACTTGTCTCTCATGATCATAGATTAATTTTGGAGCAGTTATAGCAAGCCTATTTGACAATACTTTAGTGAAATTTTGAACTGAAAATGGGGAGCTATAGGTAAGTAATCTTATAACTTATCCACGCCAAATAGCTTGAGTATAAGAATTAAGAACTACTAAATTGGAAATCAAGTTTGGGAGCTATAGGTATAAGAAACTGTGTTGTTTTGGTTGAATCAAAAAGTGACTTGACAGAAATTTGTTTAGTTTTCTCACACTTCCATTAGGAACTATCAGTAGGCTAATGTCCAATGATCAACATCATATGTATGATATCAATGATCAACCCACCTGAGTTATTTGAATTTGGTTGCATCAACAATCTTTACAAGAGTTTGGGAAACTTGAGCAATGGTGTTTTTTGGAACAATATTTGCAGGACAATGTTGCTCCATCCGTGCAACCCTTGTGAGCTACTTTGCGATAAATTGAAGTTTAAGTTGTATGATTCAGAGCTCATAAGGTACTTCATGTGCAGAAGTTGTAGAAGAGGGAGCGATTGGTTTTTGAGTACTTTTGTCGGTGCTAGTTGTTCTTGTGGGAAATTAATGGACAGAAATGAAGCTACATGGAGATTTTAGTGAAGAGACTTGAAATATGGATGTTGTTTTTGTTAAGAGGGCGACTTTATATTTGAGGATTTGAAAGTGTTGCAAAACTCTCCTGTTAACTCTGTTCAGAAACTCCTCCAACTTGGAAATTGGATGCAAAAACTTTAACAAGTTGACACAACTGTCTTCGAATTTTGGCCTGAAAGAGGTAAGATTCTTCAAAAAATTAAAAAAAATACTCTTTTAGTAATGTGTGTTTTATATTGTTTATACACCTAAAAAACTAAACCAATGAGCATCTATTTTTTTTAGAAATGAAGAGGATCCTTAGTTGTTAAAGGTATACTCCCAACTCTTTTATAATATATTAAGAAGTTGGTCATTGGTGGACAAAAACTCATGCCTCTAGAACAATCTTATATATGTCCATAAAAAGTATGAAGTAATGATTTTCATTATGGTCAGGCACTATACTTGTTGGGAGCTTCTTTGACTTCTGAATCTGCATTAACAGAAGCCTCGTTCCACCTGCTGAAGATCAAGCCAGAAGAAGAAGCTTATTAAAGCTTCAATGTTTTAATTTCTAGTCAGTGGTCATTTTTTTCTCCAATTTGGTATGAGGAAGACATTGACACTATAAAATGGTGTTTCTTCTAAATGTTTTTACAACTTTTGGATTTTGTTCTACTTTTTGAGGTTTAAAATCATTCTTCATTCAGTTATTAAGTTTTCCTTCTCAGTGAATGATCATTCTACTGGTTTTCTTTCATGCAAAATAAGGCTTAGACAGAGTGTTATGTGGATTTGAGTTGTTTTATTGGAAAATGTTATGTGGATTTACACATAACCCTGTCCTAATGTGAGTTACATTTCACACATGTAATGCTCCAATTGGTTATTAAGCCAAGTCTTCCATCTAGCATGCGTTAAGATCCTATCTGTATGTGGTTATTGATGACCAGTTTTCAGATGTTACTACTTACCAGTTTACCACAGATTCACAAAATAGTCATCCCCATTATACTTCCTAGAACTGGTTTTGTACTCTTTCATGTAATGGCTCTATGACTATGAGCTTCAAGGATGCTATTCTTTTTCTAATCCTCAGATAGTCGTTGTTGAAAATTTATTTGCTGTTCTTATTTTCCTCCGTCTAAGTAATACCTTGTTAGTAATTCATGGAGTATAATACCATGAAATAAAAAACAGATTAAACAACAAATGATTGAAAAAATGCGACCAAACCTTTTGTTTGGTGGTTGAAATGTGATGAATTCTACCAAAAAAAATTAAGAATGACACATTTTTAGGGGGTTTGGATTTTGGAAGTTTTTATGTTAAAAATTCGTAACTGATCAGAGGTTTTTGAGGTTTCAAATTATATAATTTCAACTGTCTTTTATGGATTCGGACTATATAATCTGATTGGGTGTAAAAATAAAAAAAAAAATTCTCAAAAAATTAGTGAAGTGAGCCGTTAAAAATTATATATTTCGAACCATATCAAGCTTTAAAAACGCGTCATGATGAAAATGCTCACAAACTTTATAAAGAGAATTGTAATATACTCCCCTTATATTGCTCAATCTCTAAAATAAGTGAATTAAGAGTTATTATCCAATCAAAAAAAAGAAAGTCCATAATCGTACTTCCAAGTATGTTTTGTACAACCCCATACTACATCCCATAAATTCAAAGAGCCGCAATTCTCTTGCATCTTTTTACAAATATTTCAATTTGAAAGAAGAGTCAAAAACAACTTGCCATGGCTTCCTCTCAGAATCTTCATAGACAAAGAAAACAACAAAGTTGTCGCTGTAGAATCAACAAAAGACTCTTCAGTTTCCTTTCTCTTCCACTTGCCACCATCATTCGCCTTTTATCCAACAATGATCAACAAGAATCATCACCATTCCCTGGAAGCATCAAAAACCTCTACGAAAGCGTAGAAACCCTCTCTCCAAACGATGTTTGGAACACTCCTGTATGCAAACAAATGCTATTGAATCCCAAGAATCCATGTGAATCACTATGCAAGAAGCTTTTCTTGAATATTGATGACACTCAAGTATCATCAAGTAAGTTTTTTGTGTGTGAATCTTGTTACAAGTTCACAACTTTTCAGAATCTTGATTGTACTTGTGGAAAACCCACTAATAAACAGCCTAAGGATTTGGATTATGAGGGTCAGGGGAATGAAGTACAAAATGGGGTCTTTGTTAAGGAAAATGGGTCATTGTTTCTGGTATCTGATGATTTAAAGATTGTGCCAAGTTCTTTGGTGACTTCCATGCAGATATTGGTGGAATCAGGGTATTCTGATTTGAGTCAATTAGAGGAAGTCACACACAACATTGGAAAGCAAGAGGTACTTAATCGTGTTTGAAATTCTATTTTGTCATGTGTTTTTAATTCACAATGTGCGATGCCAATTTTTGTGGGAGTCAGTCTTTGAACCCGATACTAAAAAAGTTTGTAGAGTAAGAAAAATTCAAAAAAAATATTTGAAACTCTGAATCGTTGTTCTAAATTGTAGTCGTAGTTGTTATTACGATGTGAACCTTAACATTGTAGTAAAATGAGGGTAAATATGCTCGATGCAGCCACAACTGTCGTTGCAATCTCCTTGCAGAGACCTCTAAAACCTTTATATTGTGACCGCAATTTCAGTTGCAGACCAAAATGTAGAACTATATTGGTAATCATTGATCATTTTCGTTTAGGGTTAGTTAGAACTCAGATGTTAACATTTTAGTCTAGGGTTGAACCATGTGTTCACTATGAGTATCAAATTATTACTCAAACGGTAATGTCTAGACCAAACTAACTGATGAATTATGGTTTCTACTTTCTAGACCTTTTCTAAATTGTTCTTGTTTCAGGGAGTATTTTAACAATGTCCTATAATTTTTGGAATTAGGATCAGGCACTTCTAAAGTGAGTAATATCTACTGTTAATAAACAAATCAATGGATGATATTATATGCAAATGTACGATAAATCACGAGTGGTTAAAATATCAACCATTGATTTTTTTTCACTTTACTAACTTCTAACTTAAGAGCAGTCAAATCCATAATTCCAGGTACTGAATTGGTGGTGATTCACTCTTTAAATTTTTTGAGCTTGTGGTGGATCTTTAGACCATTCATGAATTATGATCCTTCACCGCATCGCTTGATGTTTTTAGGGTAGTTTGAATTTGACATAGTATCTGATAAGAACCTGATAGGAGAGCATTCATTAAGATTAAGGTCTATGTGAGAAAGAATAGGAAGAAAAGTAAGGACGGAAATAAAGCAGTTGTAAACAATAAGCTGCAAACTAGCAGAAAAAGATAATGTAGTAAGTAGGAGCGAATAAGGGATGCAGAAGTAAGTCTGAACTGGAAGATATTATGAATCTTTATCCTAAAACTAAAGATAGTTTGTATTTGGAATAGTAACTGACATCTGTTGAGAATCTCATAGTACATTCATTAAGGTGGTCTATGCAAGAAAGAATAGAAAGGAAAACAAGGAGGGTAATAGAGTGGTTGTAACTGATATAGTATTGAGAGTAACAGAATGTAATAAGTAAGGGAATGTTGCTGAAGTGAGAACTCGAAGAGTTTTGGGCCACTCTTGAATTAGCCTAGAGTTTATCACTTAATCTTCCTCTGATGCTATCGATCCAGAGGGTTGATCCTAATAAAGTTCTTTTCCGTTGAATTCCTGTTGCGGTTCCCATTAAGTCTTGTTAAACCCAACACTCCTCAGAGTAACTCTGGTGTCAACCTTGCATTGAGATGTGTACGAACATGTAGGCAAACACATGCTGTTGTTCTTACCATTTGGTTTTAATATCTTGTATATACGCCAAGTAATGTAAACTTGTTGGTGAAATATTCTGACAAACACAATTTTGATGTACAGATGTTGAACCTCCTCAACTACACCTTAACCTCTCATGAGCCACTGACAAATACAATTTTGAAAAGCTGCTCCAAGTGCAAAGACAACCCACCAAACCAGTTTGCATCAGCAGTCAGAGTAAAAACTTCCACCTGCAAGATTAAAATGGAAGTTAAGCTAGTGCGAAGTAAATCTCAGAAAAAGATAATCTTTGCAGAAGCCAGTGAAAACTTTGTTGACTTCATGTTTAGCTTCCTTACAATACCATTAGGGTCCATTGTAAAGGTCTTGGATGGTAACTCTTTTGTTGGATGTGTTGATAATTTGTACAAGAGTGTAGAGAGCTTGGACTCTTCGTGGTGTACAAACTCGCGCTCAATGTTACTCCATCCTGGTGTCGCACCACAGTTTGGTTGTCCAAACCAGCCCCTCAACATTCCTCATGTAAAAACACCCACCGCTACGTATTATTATGGTACAGGAAAGCAAGAGAAGGATTATCGCTATACTAATCGTTATAGTACAATAGAAGTACCGGTAGTGGGAGGAGTGATTTCTAAGACACATGGATTGATTTATAATGCAAAAGCCTTGACTGACATGGATCCAAGATCTCCTAACAAATCGATTAAAGATGTGGTGGGATTTGTGAAGAGACCAGCATTATATGTTGTAGGAGATGATCTAAAAGTAAAATCACTTTCAGCTAATTCTTGGCTTTCATATTTGAAAGAATTGAGCTTTCCCCTTGATGATCTTGAAGTGAAAGTGATAAGCATTGGTGAAGCTGAGGTAAAGTGGCTATTATTACTGAATTTATCATTTTTTTCTTTTTAGTAAACAATCATGTTGGTCCTTAAATATATGAGATGGTGTCACTATAGTCTGAATGTATCAATATGATAAAAACATCCATGAATGTGTCTTACGTTAGTAATTTTATCAACCAAACTGATTAACAGAAGATCCATCAGAAGACCACACCAAACGAACCAACGAAAGACACATACAAGGATTAAATTTGTATGTTTTTCTAGTTTGAAAGATTCATGAACTATAATGACAGTACTCACACTCTCAAGGACCAAAATTGTTATTTACTCTATTGTTTTGTTTTCTTTGTTGTTGATACCCTTCCTTTGTGGTTTGCACTTTGCAGGCTCTGAGCCTCCTAGCAGCTTCTTTGACATCAAAATTTGCACTGACTAGTGGGCTTGAAGAATTTTTTAATGTGCCAAAACAAGATTCAAATTTGACTTCAAAGTGTGTTCAAACTAGTAGGCATGATAAAGTTGCAAAGAAGCCTAAACTTGTACACTGAGTTATTATTCAGTTGCAGTTTTATTTCAACCTTTCTTTTGAACAAAAGATAGAAGATTTTGCACCTTACTGGTTTTTTGGTTTGTCTGTTCAGTTTTATGGACTCGGTGGTTAAATACTTCACAAGTATAACTATATAATAGTCAATATGAGTAGCAGTTTTGTTGAGTGTGATTGCTATCATTCCTCAACTCATGTTATCTATTACTATTCAGATATCATTTTCAGTTTCTTTACCATTGTTTGCTTAAGCTTCTTGAATCTTGAGTATAGGAAAAATCAATTACAATTCAATTCAACTTGTATGGTTATCCTCGCCCTCACTACAGATTCGAGTGGTTATAAATTTGATGTTTGAATCCACCTATCTAGAAAGAAAGAAAAAATCCCAAATTTTGTATTATCTAGAAATACACTTTTAAACGACTTATGTCATTTGAAAGTGTATTTCAAAAAATGTGGAAGTGTTTTAGAAGTGAAGAGCATATGTAACGGTTATAGTCAATGTTATCAATATTGCGATTTAAATTGTATAATCACACGTTTTTATGATCTTCTTTGTGCCTTGAGATATGGATGAAAAATATTTAAAAAATCTTCAAAAAGTTATCTTCTGAATTTTATATATTGTTTCAATAAGTTTAATGCATAATTTTTAAGATAAAGTTTGCACTAAAAGAATTTGTTAGCATTTCCCTAATAATTACTCAATCCGTCCTAAATTGTAAGCAAAAAAAAAATCACACTTATTAAGAAAATTAAATCATAAGAATTTTGAGTATAGTTTTTTGTGTTTTTTTTTAATATGCTTTATAGGAAGATGTAAAAACAATTTTCTTTGGTTATTCGTTATGGAGAAAATGAAATAGAGAGAAAATTGAATGTAATTTGCATTTAATTTCATGAGAATAAACAAAAGTTTTTCTTGAAAAAGATGGTTTTTAAAAAAAACAAGATAAAATATGATAAATGTTTGTCTTTTTTGCTTATATTTTAGAACAAAGAAATTGAGTTTTTTTTCTTACATTTTAGGACGGAGAGAGTATATCATATCCATTGTTGCTTGTCATTCATCATATAGCTTAAGACCGGTGCCACCTGGTTTTGTTTGATAAAGTTTATGTAAATGAATTGGTTAACTTTTTTTCTTTCTAAAAAGAGTTAAAAAGAGTTAAATACAGACGGTGAAATTCACATTATATTTGGATGGAAGAGAGAATTTATTTTTCTCGTTTAAATTACGAACGTTATAAATTATTTTTAAAATTCAATTAAGTATGATTGAAATAACATTCTAAAATATGATTATTAATCACTTATATGATTATTCTTTAATTTTTTTCAAATGATAGATATATTTTAAAATATAGACTTAACTTTTTAAACATTTCCCCTCCAAAACCCTCTCAAACTGACAGTGAGTGTTGTAAAATGAGAAACTATATGTTTACATTGCGCCTCAGTATATTGGATATATAGTAGAATTGCAAGTCAAATGAAATATACTTTTTTTTATGATTAATATGATATTCATTTTATATATTGTGATGTTTAACATAGAGAAATTTAATGGAAGTATCAACTTTTACTTATAAAAAAATTATTATTCAAAGAAGTGTTAATATGATAGAAATTACACATGACAAATAAAGTTGAAGGAAAGAAGTATATTTGGTGGGGCCAACTCAAAATTCCTTTCTCGTCGGATTGGAATGAAAATACCTTGGAAATCATTTTTTTTATAAGCAAAATTCCTTGAAATCATTAATTGATTCAAAATTACAAGTCGATCCCTACTTTATTTTATATTTACTTTTATTCTCTTTATTATATCTCATTCTTAGTTAAAGATATTTAACTATTTCATAATTATATCTCACTCTTAGTTAAAGACATTTAACGATTGACGTTAGTTTTCTAGTGAGAGAAACTCTAACTTATCTCTAAACTTTATTTCTCCTTCGTTCATCAAGGATGGGTATTTTAGGTCATTTTTGACCTAGAATCACCCCCTCTACATCTTTTTTTCCTCTTTTCTTTCAATCTAAATAAGTGGTTTTCACACATATCAAGTTTTTCCTTTTGTTTTTTTGTGATTTCATCGTCTAAGTGCGGCGTTGTGTTGTTCGTCGTCTTGTGCGGCGTTTGATTTCGCGTCTTGTCGCAGTGTTCGTGTATTTCCTATTGAAAGATTTATATCATTCAATTACAAATTCAACCAATGATTTGGGCGTCAACGTTGCAGATCCGGAAGCTTGGATATTTCGGTGACTTAGATTTTATCATATTATTTGTAGGCATTTTGCCGATGTATGCTATTAACTTTGATGTTGTGAGTTTGTTCGCAGATTTACCCTTTACGTTTTAGCGATTTTTGTATCTGATGTATTCTATCGATTTGAATAATGAATATCGTTTTGTTTTTGTCAAAAAAAATATTTAACTATTTTATAAATATGTTTATCTATTTTCTGCTATAAAACACAAACACAGCCACAAACATCGTATACGACACTATCACGGACATGTTAACAAATATAAAATTTTAAAAAAATGACACAATTCAATATAATTACAAGTATCGATATCGTGTCGGTGACAAACACAATATGTATTAGACACAAGAACACACCTTCAATTAAAATGGTTTATACAACTATCACCGTCAACAATATTTTGACATTGTTGCCGCAACCGCGACCATGTCCTCAAGATGCGTTGCTCTATCTATTGTGTTACAATTTTATCTCTATTGATTGAATTATGATCTTGAAATCTTTATAATTTGATGTCATAATCAACTTCTAAAATAATGTTTATGAATACCATAGAAGTCACAATAATTTATCGCATTAAAATTGATATGCTGGAGTGCATGAATGAATGGGACATAACAGCTAGGAATGAGGAGAACGTGCGTGGTGGCAGGGGCATGGCATTGGCATATGCTATATTTTAACAATTTTGCTTTGATGATTCTCCGCGTTGGATTTTGATTTTTGTTTGGTACCTCCCTCCAAATTCCTGTCCGCACCGTCACGCCACCGCATACTCCAAACTATTTTTCATTACAACGCCGGCGCATCATGCCTAATCTTCATTATACCCTATGTTTCTTTCAATAATTACATAGATGATAGATATGCACTTTAGTATTACTATTATTATAATATAAGTAAAATAAAGAGAGAATTAATATGAAAAAAAATGAAGAGAGAATTATTTGCTATCATGAAGTTTAAATGTGTACTCCATTATAAGAACATCTATAATGTTTGATTAATCATTTTTTTAATAATTTTTATGGTCCATTAGGTCGGGACAAGAGATATGATATGATAATTGTATTATATCTTTTCTCAATTAAGTGTTTGATTTCACATTAGAATATGATAAGTTACTTTTAAAACTTATCATGTTCACATTAAATATATGATAGGATAACCGGTATTTTGTCGGTATTCTATCATATTTTTATTCTACTTTATATCATGTTTTGTCTTTATGTATATTATGATATATGTTAAATTGATTTTTTAATTTCTTAAATTAAGTAAATGATTAGATCATCTAAATGGAGATTTTTCTTTTATTTAATATTCTGTTTTTTTTTAAAAAATTTATTTAACATTCTGTTAACCGGTCACCTTTACTATGGTACTAAAGAAATTAATGCCCATAAAATCAGACATTGATCAAACAAGAGAAACTTTGAAAGAGTCTAACCATGAAGTACAATGAAAAAGAATTGAACACTCATATTATGAAGTTTAATTTTCTAACAATCGATTCAACTCAATAATCAATTGAGTGCAACTATTTTATGTAAAATCTTTGATTAAATCACTTGATAGTAATATGTATAAATTGGCTAATTATGTTTTTAATATGAAAATAACAAGGGAAATACAACATCTAAACTAAATCAATAATAAAAACAATAAAAGGGTGGTAGGGATGGAGCATCACAAAAAGGTGTTTCTATGACGTGTGGGGGAAAAGTGTATCTATGTGAGTCGGCAAAGAGTTCAACGGAGGATGCCACGCGTCACATTAGATTTCATCTTGGTTGGTTGAATGAAAGAATGTCATAGAGAAAGGTACGTGAGAACATCCACATTTCGAAAGTACCAATTTTTTGGTCAATGATAGAGTGACAAGGTAGATGCAATCTCTCAATCTTATACTGTCTTCTAATTTCTTTATCTTAATTAAAGAGAAATAGCTCGACCACAACCATCGAGGAACGTTCCAAAACAAACATATCAAAAGGACACCTACACAATTCTCATATCAAAGTTAGACAAATTTTATTTGAAAAATAGGAGTATGTCATAGACATGCACCTCTTCTACATATTGAGAAAAAAATGATGTTATAAATATAATAGTTTATACATATCAATATCAAGATTAAAATGTTTGGATGAATGTTTGAAAATTGAAGGTATATAAATATCATTATATTATTGCTAACATATTTTTCTCGGTATTTGCTTGATAGTAGACCTATAAATAAGTTTAGTTGAGTCGATATTAGTGAAGTTTAGTTAAATTAGCTTGAAATTTAACTCATGTTTGTCATAAATTTTTTCTCAACTCGAACTCAATCCAATTCAAGCTAACCAACAATCATTTCAACTTGATAAGTTAGTTTGAATCAAACGAAGCAAATTAGAATAATAAGGACTACATTTTCTTAGATGAGAAATTTTTTCACTACTTTTGGATGCATCTCATGTTTGGTGATGTACTCTTTATGTAGGATAAGAGGAGGGTGTAATAGAGTATATTTTTCATTCTAACTTCAATAGTAAAATTGGAGAGAAAAGTGCGAGACTTCTAAGTGTTAAATATAACTAAATAGTCAATTTTAAACGATAATATGACAGTTGAAATGACTTTATTTACCTTCACACAATATTCATAAGAATATATGACACAATGTTTTTCTCATAAAGATATTTAAAACTTAAAATACATATCGATCTGCCTCATTAATTGAACGAATCAAACTATACATAGTTTAAGCTCAAATCCTTTATTTAATGAGCTTGAATTTTAACTTAAGTTCGACTTATTTGATTTATGAATAAAGTTTGATGAATTAATTAGCAAACTAACTCTCAAATTATTTTTGAGTTGGTTTGGTATATTGACAACTTTATTCTCAAATTATTTTTGAGTTGGTTCGGTGTATTGACAACTTTATTCGATAGTAGTGACTCACGACAGTTGCACGTTGCTATCAAAATTGATATTTTTAATTATTTTTTAAGACTTAATTATATCTTTTTGTCAGTTTTAATTATTTCATATCGAGTGAATTTGTAGTAAGATAAGATAAATAGAGTGATTTGACTCAGAAAATTTGAAACTCAAAATTGAAATAAATTTTGTTTTTAAAATTTTCAAAACCAAAAACCACCTCAAGAAGACCTTAATCAATTTTTAAAATAATGGTTGTATGTAATTTACAATGGTTACATGATTGCTTCCATTTACATTCTTTCTTTATCAGCCTTCCAATTACATTGGAACTTTGGAAGTAAAAGAAACTATGATTCCATGTAATATAAAAAGTGATAACCTTATAGTTTATTGTCTGTTGGTGTGCTGATTTTAGTTAAAAACAAAGGAAGGTAATCACTCAAATAATCATAAACAAAGGTTTAGTTAACAGCTAACCACACGTATTCAATGTCAAATTGACTAAACTGATCTTTTGCTAAAAAAGTGATGTTAATATTGTGTAAAAGAAATGCCCTTCATAAATAAAAATTGTGTAAAAGAAATGATAAGTTATAACGTACTGAAAATTAAAGAAAAAGACAGCCATAACGGATTCTAAATGAGGAATTAAAACAGTTTAAACCGTGAGGACAATGTCAATAATTTCCTAATTACTCATTACTCATTGATTACATTTTTTTTATTTAGGAATACTCATTGATTACATAAATTGCACATCCTGAGAGATGCCACGTAAGTAAATACGAAGCAATTAACCCAAGAACGCTTGGATAAGATGACACATATATCTTCTATAGTTTAACTAAAGTCATGTGTTCGAATCCAATTTAAAAATGCAACGGGGTTAAAAGCTCTTAAGGAGAGTTACTATTTATTTGAGTCGCACAAAGCTTGAGGATTAGTCAATGCAGCTGTGCGCGCGGAGTATATAAACATATTATATCCAAAATCTTTTAGAGTGTTGCTCATGCATTTTCGTTAATCTCTTTTCTTTAGCTAATATTTATGTTCACGCTACGTCTCTTCCTAAACTGCAAGTCGCTTTTCTCTAACTAATTTATGTTTCTTCTGCACCTTAGATCAACTTGTGAGGTCAATTGTTAGTATATGAGACATTGCATTTGGTTCGATATGTTTTGCATGTTCACGCTAATATATATGTTCACGCTACATTTTATGAGAGAAGAGAAAATGAATGAAAAGCAATGAATTTCATTAATGTGAGTATAAACTATGTACTAAAAAGCAATGAATTTCACAAGTGATATATATACACAAACTGGTCTGTATGCTAACTAACTGTGTACAAGCATAAACTATGTACTAAGAAGCCAGATTACTTGTTCACAAGTAGCTATTATGAACTAACTAATAGCATCGTCTTGTCTATGATGCAATATCCTCCCATAAGTTGAACGTTGGTAAATATCCCCCACAGTGAAAATTAGTTAAAACTAATGAACAAATGATGAATCACGATGAGCAAGATGAACAATATTTAAGAAAACACAACAAAAATGAGAGGGAAGTGTAACTAACTATCAGTTATGACGGCTAGAGGCAAAAAAATGGATTGTAACAAACTTTTTTTTGAAGGATCTGATACCATATTATGAGAGAAGAGAAAAAGGATATAAACATCTTTTTTCACCCATATAGTCCGGACATTTAGACCTTATTAAATGTGAAACGAAACAAAATAAAAAAAAATTAGTAACTATATTTGAAAGTGGGGGCAGAGATTATTAGCTTGGTTTATAACATTTTTTGCTAATTGATGTGCAAGATAAATGGTATTGGAAGTTCGATTTTCGTGAAAGCTATACAATCAGCGGTGTTTACCATATTTCGTCTAATTTAGAGTATGTTGATCGACTAGATACCTCATACATTATTGGGGATACAATATCCTCTTTGAAGGTCTCTTTGTTTGTTTGACGTTTGTTATGTAATAGATCCTTACAAATGACAATTTACTTGATCGTGGAGTTATTCCATCAAATAATATTCTTTGTTTGAGTGGTTTTGACTTGGAGGAAAGCTTCCACCGTCTTTTTTTTGGATTGTGTATTTTTTTGGAAGTATTTGGTCTCTTGTTCTGCAATGGCTAGGCATTCACTCAGATCTTCCGATGAATCTTTTTGATCAACTTAATATGTTTGGCAACTTAAGAGTGTTCCCTAAAAAGGATTTGTTTTTACATTCACTTGAACTAGATGGCTTGCATTTGGGTTATTTGGAAGGAAACCTTAGAGCTTGTGGTTTAACGTAACACCACATCACAAAACAACTTGTGATACGATGATTGTCTCCACTTAGAATCACTTGTTCAGGTCATTTCTTATCCAATGTGGAATTTTTAACACACTTTCTTACGCTCAACATTATTGGACTTGCTGCATGGATATAACTGAGGTTGGTCCGAAACAAGAATGTGATAGCAGTTGGGTCCAACAAATCTTGAACGAGACTTCGATATGATATTAGAATTTGTGGTTGAGTCTAACACAACTGCACAAAACTAATTTGTGAGGTGATGATCGCCTCTTTTTATAAACACTTATTTATGTCATCTCTCATCTAATGTGGAGCTCTTAACATAACGAGTCTTTGATTCAACAATTACTAGACGGTGAAATTAGTTTTTAGTTGGTTGAAAACGAAACATGTGCATTTAGGTTTTAATTTACATTATTGATGGCTTAACCCTATTTTTTGTTTGAGTTTTGTCACCTGGTTTGTGTTGTCTTTTTTGCCGTTATCCGATTCATGTACTATGTTTGTAGTTACTTTTGAATCATCTCCTTGCACAATTTTTTTTTTTAAGCTTCCTTACATAGCTTATGTTGGTTATGATTTATTTGTCGGTTTTAATATATTGCATTTTACCTTTATAAAAAATATTGAATTGAATTCAATCACAGCCTATAACATAACATTATTACATTATACTATTTTGGTCAACAAAATAAAACATTATTACACTATTTTCTTTTTTTGAAGAAGACAATGCCACACTAATTGATTCTTTCTGTTCCTATGCAAAAAATAAAATGACTCTGTTGACTGTTATCTCAACGCCATTAAACTTTGAATTTCTTGAGTCAAATACTTGCTTCATTTTTTACTACGACTGACTGTGAGTGGAAAATCGGAAAATGCATAATTTAATTTCGATTTTAAACCATTTTAATTTACCAAACGCAAAACTTGATCTTTCTTTAAAACGTGACATTTTAGTTTTAAAAAGTCTTTGACTTTCATTTAAAAACATGCCATCGTTAATTACGTAAAAACAATTTAAGTACTTACCATACTCGTACTACGGTAGTAGTATTTTGATCTAATAGCAATGCTATCAACATTCTCTTTTGACTACTCTCTAATGTTCATTCTTTTATTGGTGTCAACGGTTAAAACAAAAATCAATAATATTTTTGAAGAATAACAAAACAAGAGTCGTAGAAAAAGAAAAATTGGACTCAATGGTAAACATGTGCAAATATGCATGGATACCAATGCCATTAAATTTATATTCATATTTATTAAGTTATTTATTTTGTGTTCGATCGTGATAGTTTTTATCCACGGATATTGTGGATATGAGTATTTTTACCATCAATAATTGATCTCAAGTAAATCAACAAATTCTTCTTAAGAGAAATCGTTCGGGAGAATTAGACATGGCAACACAACCCGCACTCGCCGGGTCTCCCTGACCCTGTCCCGATTTTTAACGGGGAAAAACCGATTTTACTAGGTCCGGGTGCGGGTGTGGGGGAAATATGAGTTTTTAGTACGGGGTGGGACGGGGGCGGAGGATACTTACACCCGCCCCGCACCCACCCCCGCCACGCACCTGCTTTTTGAAATTTATTTTATTAAATTTTATAATCTTATTT
>Ga0099826_10000621_pt1 | contig 18128 bp, 9 predicted proteins | sample Mtrugardesep15_FD_76830 | JGI IMG/M metagenome (GOLD analysis project Ga0099826, IMG submission 76830) | Root nodule microbial communities of legume samples collected from California, USA - M. trunc garden sep15 | ecosystem: Host-associated > Plants > Roots > Nodule | place: USA: California... | reverse complement strand
CACACACTTGTGACATACATTTGTCTTTGATAAATATAAAGGAAAAACATAAGACTAATATTTGTTGCTCATACATAATAAAATATGAAACAAAAATTTTCTTTTAAAAAATATTTTTTAAAAAAGCATAGGACAAAAATTTGTTATTAAAAAATATTATAAAAAAAGTACAAATATTCATTATTGGTACAAAAACACATGACATATAATTTTCATTGACGAGTAGAAAAATACGGGATAAATATTTATCATTAATACATATTCTCTCCATTTTTAATTATAAGCAATTTTAACTTTTTAGATTCATTCAATTAATGATGTATGTGGTCCATAATATGAACCACATACATCATTAATTGAATGAACCTAAAAAGTTAAATTTGCTTATAATTAGGAACGGAGAGCGTAAAAAAATACGAGATAAATATTAAAAAAAACATAGAGGGAGACCATTTTAAAAAAATAATAAATATCTTAGAAGAAAACAAGAGACTATTATTTTTCAATAAAACTATATGTTTGTGATTGAAAAAAAAAATACGGGACAAGTTTTATCAAGAGAATGAAATACAAGATTGCGGTTGATGGGTAAGGACTTGACTCAATAAATGACAAAAACAAAACCCAACAATTCAGTACAAAATGGTAATAAAAGAGAAAAGTCCAAAACAACTACTACCAAGGACAATCCAGTGAACCCACGTAGGGTGAGACATTCCAGCAACGTAGCAGCGCGAAGCCAAATTGCAAAAAAACGCATAATGAATATTATGGGAATTTAAATAGGCTTAAGGATCGTCTGCCAACACAAAAATGACCCAAGGTCCAACATCTATTTTCAAAGTATCAGCATGCCATAAACGTCCTTTCGAGTCAAAGCAACCAATTACGAACCGAATCCACAAAATCGCAGTGATCTTGAAACTTCAGTTGTAGTCCAGATCATGGGAAGAACAAACGACATAAATCTATCACTGTCCACCAACGATGCAAGAAGCAACCACAATGGATAAAATCTTTTAGGTATGATGAACGACAACTACCGTCAACATGAAGCATCTATGCACCTAGCCCTTTCAAGCAACATCAAGATAAAACCAACCATGTTGAATCGAGATATGCTTCCAACAGAACAACGCCAGAACTAAAGAACCCATATCTTCAATCTAGAAAACTAGATTCAAGATTTTCAGACAAAATCACATAGCCGAAACAAAGTCACCACCTATCTTCGTCTCCACGAAACAAAAGAAAAACAAACGCCAATATACAAGAATGAAAAGGAAAAAAACATAGCAAAAACTAGATTGAGACTAACTCATAATCGCGTCAACACCAGAGCTCTACAAGACAACGACGATGTTGAACAAAACCAGTGACCACAATAGAATCAACACACACCAAGACTCTGAAAGGACAGTCCCTGCAGCGCTTCATCGACGAAAATCTGAAACCCATAAATATAATTTTCATTTATACATAGAAACATGGGAAATATATTTATCACTAATAAACATGAAAACATGCGACACATATTTGTCATCATTGCTGCAAAAAAGTTACTAACATATTTTTTTGACAAAAAAATACTGACATATTTAAAAATTCACAGGGTAAATAATTTTCATCAATAAATATAAAAATAAAACAATGTGAGATTGAAATATAATAGTCTATCACCCGTGCATTGTTCGAGTTAACACACTATTATTTTAAGATAACCAATTGTTTTTATAAAAAAATTAAATATTTTGATTTCTAATACATCGAATACACACATTTTTGTTAACATTTCCCAACTTTGAAATATACTTATTTCTCATTATTAAATGCAATAAAAACGAATTTAAATGTTTGTTTTTTTTTGTAAACATGAGTTTTTAAACTATCAAATTGTACAACTTGTTTTTTAAATTTGCAAATTTTATTAGAGCTAACCCTGCACAAGACGCATCTGCCACTAAAAGAAATAAAAAAAAATAAAGGCGTCGTATTTAGGTTAAACACCTAATAAAAGAGACTCACGCACCACTAAGGCCAAAGCGAATAATAGTACCCTAATAGTACCACTAATGGGTGTCCCTAAAGGTAAAAAAAATATAAATTGTGTTCCAAAAAAATAAAAAATTAAAAAGATGTCACATCTAGCTTATGCTTGCTTCTTCGATGGTGAAAATTGATTTTTTGTTAAAAATGAGTCGAACAAAAAATATTGTTTGGATATTTCCTAACAAAAATGAGTATGAAAGATGTTGTTTGAATATTTTCGGACAAAATTGCTTTAGGTGTAACAACCATATTGAAAGAGTCTAGAATATTCAACATGTGTGTTATATCTGATACTGGATACATTAATACTACAATGCAGAAATACAACATAATTGAGATTTAGAGTACAAGGTTGTCTCAGTGATATGTCATAATAATAATAATAATAATAATACATAGCAATGTCAAATGGACGAGTACGACAAGATCCATGACAATAGTACATAGTTAGAAAACATGACATCGACAAGAAACATGAACACTAAATCCAAAGAAGCACGATCAATGATCTGAAGCCTTCTGCTTACCTTTGCCTCGAACCACCTGTGAACCTGAACAAAGAAGGAGTGGGATGAGACATAACGTCTCAGTGAGTCCTACCTAAGTCCTAGGCTAATGGTAACCTCGGGGGAAAACTACGGTTACCATGTGTCTATGATATAACCAATTACTCGATTATTCATTCGTGTATCTCATGCATACCTAGAACGATCATGCAAAACCTAGATCGCTATCATTCATAATTATCAAAGGAACATATCATAATCATATCATGTCATATACATATCATATTATAAAGTCATAAAGATTATGTGAGTTGATTTTACAAAATATAGTCGAGTGGAGTAACCCCGAGTATATTCCCATACATGACCGACGAGACCTAGCTAGGGTACGTCGGACTCCTCTTAATGTCGTGCGGGCCTACCTTGCGGAGCGTATCCCGTTCCCCTAGCGTGAACCTTTTGAAATCCCCCTAACGTGGATCGCAAGAGACACGACATGTCATATTAATTATCATAGTCTTAATCTTAATTTAACATAACATAACATAGCATAAACATATGGGGTTAACCTAATTCGCCGTGAAGGCGAGTTAACATTCATGATCCCTATAACTGAGTTTTCCCCTTGCCTAGGCATCAATTACTACCCAACATATCGTATACATAACTCTCATAGATCATAACCCGTTGGATCGGTAGGTGTTGTACATGAATATTAATTAGTACATTCATACGATGTTATGCGTGATCGTGGCTCGGCAATACGTATTTCTGCTTTCTATTAAAAGATAATATCATTAAAGGTTCATTTAAAAAGTTACGGACGATACTGATGCGTTAAAAAGGGTTTTTCGGGCATGCTATACAAGTGCAGTTCGCTTAAGCGAAGTTCCAAGCGAGTGGTTCACTGAGGAGTTCGCTTAAGCGAACCTGTAAGCGAACCTGAAGCGAACAAAGTTTCAATTCTGTAATGGTGTTCGCTTAAGCGAACAGAGCTTCGCTTAAGCGAATTTTATCAGTATCAGACCTGCAGAATTCACATTTTCAAGCCAAAAACTCCAATTTCAAGCTAATCACGCATGCAACGCATGCAGAACATGTACATAACATACTTATAACATTTCATGGCAACAATTGTTCACAATTCAACAGATTACACAAAAGGGGATACTAATTCATCCTAGTTCCCTAACCCTAACTTTGTTCATTTTCTCACAAGATTAACACAACCCAGTAATGATTCTAACTAAGGACTCACCTGTAGCAATTCTGGAAGTAACCCTCAAGCTCTACAACTGCTACACAAACCCCAAGCTTGCAAAATCTTTGACTATGTGAGGCTTTAAGCTAAAAGAGTTTTTACTTTTACAAGCTCATAGATTCTGCCATGATCTTGTCCTTGCTATCTTGATGAATCAAAGAGGATTGAGTGAGAAGGAGTGAGCAATCGCTCGCCAAGAGAGAGAAGAGAGAGTTTGTGTTTTCCTTTGTGTAGTGAGAGAATCGTACATCACACAAATGAAAAATGTTATGAGTCCAAGTTCTTATATGCCTCCTGCACAAAAATACCAAAACACCCTTCTTAATCCTTGAACGCGCAATGTCAGAGTTAACAGATGAGTTACCGAGAATTCTTTTAAGCGAGATATTACATCAGGTGTGTAAATTATCAAAATAGATTCGAACATGTATATATGTAGATTGATTTTTTTTCCTTTGTTTATTTATTTAGTTATTTCCCCTTCATTTATTTTTAATTAAATTGCCAATGCAAATATTAAATTATTATAATTGTTAATAACAAAACTTTCAAATAAAATTACAAGGAGGGAATTCTTGTTCAACATGAAACACTCAAATAAAAATACAGTATATAATATGCAACATAAGTTTTTAAAATTACTACAATTCTAGTTATTTTTCTTAGACCAAACAACATTCATTAAGGAGCAATGTTAGAGCTTACCTTAGACCAAACAAATGTCTAAGAGTTTGCTGAAAATCCCTTCCAATGGCTGATCTTAGAGAAGAGTCATCATACAAAGAAGTCTTTTTGAGTTAAGTAGTCTCCCAATAATTTTGAAAATGACTTGTGAGATGAAATTTTAGCAAAAAAGGAAATCGAGATATACCAGCTCTACAACAAACATAATTGTCAAAATAAAATAAAAAATCTCTACAACAAACATATCTCTTCTAACATTGAAATAGGAAGCTTGACCAGTATTACCAACTGCAAATGAAGGTCCTAAACAAATTTAAGCCATTGATTTTTTCTTCTCTTCCTCAAGGGGCTGCATTTCGACCAGTCTTTCTTCCCACTCTCTTTCCCTTGCAACTGCAGCCATTTTACGCTCTACCTTCTTAATGTTTTTCTTCCGCTTAGCCTCTTGCATCTGAGCTTTCCTTTTCTTCTTTTCCGCCTACATGCAAAAAAGTTTGCAATGAACATAAATTATCTTAAGTGAAAAACCATTATATCACTGTTACTTTTGTCAAAAGGCCATTAAACTGAGATATAAAACTGAACTTCAAATTCTTCTATAAGGAGTTTTTGGACGAATAACATAGAGAAACTTTTAGTTCAAAGAAAGAGCACAGGCATTTTGTTAGGTTGTAAGGAAAATTACTCCAGCCTCCCTAATACATAGCTAGAATAACAAGCAGCAGCTGACAGATAAATGGTCATAAGCAAATCAAATTAGCATTGTGAAGTTGTACAAAACCAACTTTTTCCTTCAATTGACACTTGGCAGTCAATTAATTCTTTGCCACCAGGCGGCACTATGTAATTTATTACTTTCTTCTCTACTAAAAAAACCACTAATTTCTTTCCATCACCTCTATTTTTAGTTTCTCCTAAAATCATTTATCTTACTTGTTCCAAATCTATACACCATTCCCTCAGCTTCTTCAAAAAAATATACCTTTGCCTAAAAAAAAATCCCACGTACCATCTTTACTCCAAATATGCTATGTTAATAATATACAAAAAATTACTCCTCTATCCGGTAACGGATCCAGATTTTTTAATAATGGGGACATCATATTATATAAATTGACAACATTAATAATTGTCTTCTACGATTTTTCATATTATAAAATTTTTGAATAATTTTCTCATTTTTAATATCAATAAAAATATTTTTCTCTATATAAACAACTAAACAATCATTTAATTGATCATCTTTCATTTAATTTCGCATTCGATTTTTGATAATATTCATATTATCAAAAAAGAATTTGAGATATATCCTGCTATAGAGAGAAATAATCTGTTATAAATGTAAAACATGTAATCAAAATATCAATTATTCATACATTATATATACTACTAGAAAATAGTTTTTAAAAATTTTATGTAGACACAAACCCACACATATAACAAAAAAAAACCACACATACAACAACATAGATACGTACATGTCTCTAACCTTCAATTTAGTCCCAATGTTAGCTTTTTTTGTTGTTAATATTAGTGTTAAGGGCCAATCTCTCTCTCTCTCTCCCATGTGGAAACAATTACATTTCGATTTACATATACTTATTATTATATTTAGTTTCTAAAGTATATTAAAAACATTTGTTTAGTCCCGAAAATAGCTAAACAGAGAAAGAAAAAAAATCAGGATTTCAAAACAAAAATAGATTACATGATCTCTAACTTGTATTATTTGGTTCATGAATGGAGAAGGCAATTCAAACTGTGGTTGCTTATATGAACGAGAAATGATGAAGAACTTTTTACAAAAGGGATGAGTGGTAATAATTGAACCAGAACCAAGGTAGGTCATGACAAATAATAAAAGATAGAAATTTGAAAGATTAGGGACTAGAATTGTTGTATATTATACCTTAGGGACATGGTTTAAACTTGGGAGATAGGAAGAGGATGCCAACTTGGCACTTAAGGAGCAAAATTAATCGAGTGACCAAATTGAAGGATGGAGAAATAGTTTAGAGTCACTTAGTATTTTAATATATTTTTATAAACTATATTTTTAATATAGTTTATAAACGACTAACAACACAACGCCGCAATTAGACGACGAAATCACAAAAACATAAAAAGAAAAATTTGATATATGTGAAAATTAACCACTTATTTAGATTGAAAGAAAAGAGAAAAAAATGTAGAAGGGTGATTTTAGGTTAAAAATGACCTAAAACCACCCCCCTCGACAAATGAAGGAGAAAGAAAGTTTAGAGAAAAGTTGAAGTTTCTCTCACTAAAAAACCAAGGCCGGCTTTATTATTAATATGAATTTACTCATTGTTAAAAGGAAAGATAAAGAATATATTTATATATAAGAGTCTTATAAAAATTCCTCAATATAAACTTGAAACTTAAGACATTAAGCATTTTTTATTTCATTTAATATTTACTCTTATTTAACGAAAAAATTAGGGAAAAGAAAACATTATACCAGTACATCCTATCCTATCTTATATTGTTAAATATGAAAAAGATCATGCATCGTGTTAAAGGATGGTAGGAATGTCAATGATTAAACCGTAAAACGTACTAAATGAAAAGTAAAGAAAAGAAATAAAAAGAGAAGGAAAAGGACCATACTATAAGTGTCTCAAATATGGTCGTCTCAAATGGTCAGAAATCATATACTTGACTTGTTAGAGACGGCTTAATTCACCAACCCTTAATTACATTACATTAAACTTGGTGAGTTGAACACGTCTAAAAGTTTAAAGAACTTCATAACTGAATACAAAATTCTAAACGCAAAATAGACACTGTATAAGAATACAATATTATTTTTCTTTTTTTTTTCTTTTTTTTCATCTTTCTCTCTCCCCCATTGCCTCCTTTCTCTCTCATCTCCCACCAAGCACCAGACCACCTTTTCTCTCGTTGGCCATCTACCACCGACAACCACAACCATCATCAATCTTCTCAATTCACGCTGCCACCATCATCCCTTTCCTTCTCCGACGTTCGTTCACCACTTTCTTTGATCACCACCGCCAGATCCTCTTCGACCTCCGCTCACAACACCACCACCCATCAACCTTCTTCGACGTCCGTTCACCACCTTCTCCGATCACCACCACCAGATCCTCTTCAACCTCCGCTCACACCACCACCACCCATCAACCTTCTTCTCAGATCCACCTCTAATCCACCCAGGGCCGTCTTAACACAATTTGGAGGCCCCGTTATAATTTTAGAAGTTGGTCCCCTGATGAAAATCACAACAAAAGAAATATTTTATATAAATTATAAATAACATCTAAAATTTATATATAAAATAAAAAAGTCAATTTATTACTTAAAGATGCAATTTTTTTTTAATTAAAAGCTTCAATTTGATTTGGGTTAAATATATGATGGAATCACCAGAATAAAGATTAAGGCAATATAGAGAAAAACATTTATGGGGCCAAACAAACTGAGGCAATGTAGAGAAAAGTAATTGACTAACATAATTATAATAAAAAAATTATAAAAAAGTGAGTCTGTTAGGTATTGAACTAAAGACCTAACAATAAAAATAAAATGTAATATGTTATACCACCGGACCATAGGAACACGCCTATATATTGGTTAACTTCGCTATTATATAAATAATGTTTTCTGGGTTTATATATATATATAAAAAAGTTATGGGACCTTAAAATTTTGAGGCCCAATGGCATAGTCCAGCCTCGACGGGCTATGGGTCGGCCTTGAATCCATCGAGTAGCCTCCTCCTTTTTCTATGTTGTTCTCGGATTTGACCGCCGCCGCCGCCCCTTGCAACAATGCCCTCCATCATCACCATCTTTTCCACCTCGTTTGAGCACCGCGAACAACCTCTCCTCTCTTGTGCCTTCACCAAAATTAGATAAGGGAGAAGAGTCGGAGAAGAGGACATGAGAGAAGTACGATTAGACAGAGAAGAGAGGAAGAGTGGGACTGAAAAATACAAACACAGAGTTACGATTTTGTCCTTTCACTTTAATTAGAATTATGAAAATGCCACTGATGTTGTATTTGTGTCAAAATTTATGTATATGTTTATCATTTCTGAATTTTAAAAATTGCTATTTTAAGATCATTCACTAAAGATTTTCTACATTATTGAGAGTGTGTGTGTTTAAGATTTTTTTTTTAATAAAAACAATCATTTTTGTCATTTATAAGTGTTTGTTTAAGATTTTTAATTAAATTATTTAAAAAAAAAAATCTATTTTGACTATAAAATGGAAAGCTATTAGCATTAGCTTTTCTCAAAATCCTTTTTTATTTTTTTTCAAAACAAGAAGGTAACACATGATTATAGTGATTTATTACAATTGAGTTAGTTACTATTAATTAATATTAAAAACATAAAGTTGTGAGAAAATATAGATAGAGGGGTATTTTTTTTGGGTTACAAAGTAGAGGTATTTTTTCTTTAACTCCAAAGGCTTGATCTAGTGGTAAAAAGACAGGTCTTGAATTCGAGAGAACCTGGGTTCGTGCCTAACTAGTAGTTTTGGAAGGAGGTAAATGTAATTTTTTATAGGTGTTTTTTGAGTTCGAAGGTCTTCTCTTTTGTAAAAAAAAAAAAGAAAAAAAAAAGCACAATAGTCGTTGAACGTTGTTGACGCAGGAAGGATGGAAGGAAAGAAACTCGTGAACAAACAACGTAATTAGTTTATTTATATTGTCTCTGTCGCGTGGAAGCATTACATCATAGATAGATTCGATTGATTCATAGGTAGAGAGCTTAGTTTCCCTCCCATTCACAATACATTCATTCCCAATTGCAATTTTAATACTCTTCTCAAGTGAGTTTCTTTCTTTTCTCTTTCCATAATTTTCATACCTAATTAATTAATTCATAATCTCAATTAAATCTCCTTTTCCCTTTTAATTCCACAAATTATTTAATTTAGATTACAATAGAAACAATTCCCATCATTCATCCTTCCTTGTTTTGAGATGAGATTTTGTTTATCAATAAAATAATTAGTATTAACCATCTTGACATTGTCTCCTCCATAAGATTTAATGTGTTTCTTCTTCGTGCAGTCTTCACTTCATGGGGAATTGTGTGGCTAAGGTGAGAATCTTAACAATCATGTGCATACTCTTTATCATTCATATGCCATGCCGTGTCAAGTTCAAAGTTTTTACTTATTCAATATTGAGGAACTAGCTATCTTTGTGGCAGAACCAAACCATTTACAAACTCCTAGCATCTTGTTCGGTCATGAGGGGAGCCTTAGGTATATGTGTTCTTTCACATATATATATTGATCAACACTCACTTTTCCATCCAATGCGGGACTTTTACCTCACACTTGACACACAACAATCTCCCCTCCAGCCTCCAGGAGAAGTCTTAACACACAACACATCCATACTTCACAATGTGGGACCTTGGACCACCCCATAATACCCAAATCCTTACCACTATTCTCTAAGGAGGAAAATGCCAAGTTGTTTTCCTTTGGTAGTTCTACAAGTTTTGTGGGACCTCAACATCAATGCTTTCATTTATTTAATTTTTTTTTTTTAAATTTAATGTATTGGTTTACATTTTTCATCAATAATTTGATTGACTGAAATTTTCACATTTTTAACGTCTGCAGTCTCACTCCCAAACGAAAGATGATGATTCTGTTCACCATGTGGAATTTGCTTCTGGAAATGTGCGACTTATTACTACCAAAGAATCTTGGAACCAAACGCTAGAACAAGCAAGGGGAGATGGAAAAATTGTAATTTTTACTGCATATTTAATATGTAGCACAATATTATTAAATGTTATTTGAAGATGAATTACCATTTTGCTGTGGGGTTTGGCAGAATCTTATTAATTTGCCATGTTTTACCATGCATGTGTATGGTAAGGATATGATGAATACATCTGTCTTTCCTGTTCTTCACCACAAAGCCTCCCTTATTGTTTAGGAACTTTTTGTGTATGACTTTAGCAAGAAACCTATATGCAAGAGACAAACTTAGTCTCTAACTTAGTTTCCTTGAAGTTTTAGTTTACTGTGATGCTTGTTGATGATTAACAATATGCTTGCTCCGATTCAGGATTAGGGGGTTTTACTGATTCCCTGCTATTCCATTTGACAAAGTATATTAAACTACATTTCTTGTTAGTTGAAGTCCCTAATGCTCTCAAAGTTGGCATGGGTAGATCCTATGATTGACTTTTGAACTTTGCCAAAGGAAGTAACCTGGCATGCTCAAACTCGGCATGTGTAGATCATATGTTTTGCTCTTCAATTTTGTCAAAGGAAATAACATGATATTCTCAAAATTGGCATAGTTGAGGAGGTCCTATTATTTACACTTGAACTTTGTAAAGGATATTTTGACTACATCTATCTTTAACTTGATTGTACTATGGCTAGTCTAGCAGTAGTGTTCAATATGTGGAGATATTTAAAGGGTATAGTTTTGATGTACGAATACATAGGTTCTGTCTACACCATCATGACTCCTCATTTGGAACTTATTCTTTCCAAACAAATGCATATGAACACACTTTTGGAGTTGACCTTTTCCATTTTGATAAAATATATGATTTAATTGCTTGCAGGTTTTCTAGTATATCTTATGTCACTTTCTTTTTCTTTTTGAGTATACTATATTTTATTTGGATACAATAGTTAGCTCTAAAGCTTCATGTTCGACAGGTCATTGCAAATTTCAGCGCAACGTGGTGCAGTCCTTGTAAGATAATTGCACCGTATTATTGCGAGTTATCAGAGAAATACCCATCAATTATGTTCTTAGTAATTGATGTGGATGAACTAACTGTAAGTAGTGAAGGGATACATGTTATTGTTGTTATTATCATTGTTATTGTTGTTGTTATGTAACCAGTCGTGGTTTTGTATATTGCAGGATTTCAGCACATCCTGGGACATTAAAGCCACACCAACTTTCTTCTTTCTTAGAGATGGACAAGAAATTGACAAACTGGTAGGAGCCAACAAACCAGAGCTGGAGAAGAAGATTGCAGCAGTTAATTTAGTTCCCCAGTATCAATAGCGAGTATTGTATTATCCATATTTGTAAAAGATATGTTCAGCTCTTCTCCCATCACAGCCATTGGTGGTATGTATTCAGTGTGTGTCCCTGCAACTCTGTCACTGTATTTTTATTGCAACTTTGTCACTGTATTTTTATTTGTAAGTAAATATGCAGACATTTCAAATTTTATTCAATTGATATCATTGTAGTTAAAAAATGATTATTTCTGAAATATAAAGAATTGTTGAGCCCTACTCTTTGTTAAACAAAATTTACCATGAGAAAAGGTGGATTTCAATCTGACAGCACTGCCTACCGGGTCCCTTCATTTACATGTGAGTTTGGAAGCCGATGTTGTGATGTGGATGCACATTTTATTCTGAAGTGAGAAGAACCAGCAGTGTTAAGAAGAAAAAGAACAAAATACAAAAGATTCAGATAGAGGGTAAGAGAGCATTTTATCCTAATTGGATTTGTGTTCGAGAAGTCAGATGAAATTACTCTAAAAGTGCTTTAGTGATAAATATTGATATTTGACTAACGAGTCTTGTTAACGGGGCACTGATTAAGGAATCTAAAAATAGAAATTATGTCTTGAAAATATAAGTTTTTACTTTTGATCAAGTAATTATTACACCACTTTTTGATAGAATCTTACTTCTTTTGGATGCTTAACCAAACCTCTGGAACACTATTTAACATTCTCCTTGACTAATTTGTCATTTACTTATTCTTTATTTGACTAATTTTTTCAAATGCAAACAATAACTCATTGCATTTGATGTACATGTATGCTTATTGCTTATTCAATTGAAACTAAGAACTAGTTGTTATAGAATATATTTTATCATTAATCATTTCTATTAAATATAATGTCTTTTTGCATTTTAAAATTGGTACATCAATTTTGCACAACTTTCAAGATAATTATATGTATCATTCTAGTGTTAAGATAAAATAATATCAATCATATTTAAAGGCAATTGCCAACAGTGTTGTTATGATGCAATTGCTTCCCAAAGGCAATATGGTGAAACCTAGAAAAGCATCTGGAGCTATCCCCCCTCACCTGAACCAGATTGATGATTATCCTATGGTCACAATGTTGGATCCTCTAGAGGTGAGAGAATGGTACTTTGTTTCGGCCAAGCAGAACAACCTTCCCATTCCAGATGAACTTCATGATGCACCTCTTGTGATGCATGGGACAAAATTGGCTAATTAGTCTGTGAAAAATGTATGCATCTTTGAATACATCTTTGTATGTTGCAGATGAGTTTTGTCCACCAAAATCTTTGAATACATCTTTGTATGCATCTGTGAAGAATATTTAGAATTTGGACCAATGATTCATCACACCTTGAGTCTAGTTAGAAGTGTATTCCCTCTTAGTTGCCAAGTTACAAGGAATCATTTAATAATTACATTAGATTTTGATTTGAAGCCACTACATCTCGATGAGAAAATATGATGTGAGATTGTTCTTCTAATTCTTAGGACTCTACTCTTCAGCAACACAACCCATTGATCACCGGATTGCAATGATTCCAAACAAAGTTTTATGTTGAATGATTCATTTAAACCGTTCAGAGTTCTCAGTCCATAGGAAATTCCTCATACAATTTTCTAACTCTTTGATGAGAGTAGATTGACATGTATACATTGAGAAGCTATGTATAAGTATGCCTTGAATGACAGTTTTTACCAGTTACACTATGCTGCAATTGATATCATCAATGATGCCTTCCAAGCTGAGAGTTTAACTTTGAGCTTATCTGCAATTGTTTCATGGTTTCTAGTTTTTGGCTTGCTTTTAATGATTGAACACCAAGGTATAAGTGTGCCTATGTTGAATCCAAGTAAGTGAGCAACGTGAGCTAGTCTTTGATGCAATTGGAGCCTGTAAAGATTGTTGACTTCATATAGTATATGAGAAGTGACTTTTATGCTTCTAGTATCCTTGATCAGTTACGGTTTGCTAGATTCCATTAAATTTGTCAAACCTCTACTAAGAAAATCTTCTGCTATGCAAAAGAGAAAATGTGATAAAGGGCCACCTCTTGAAAATTGAAGTAGCCTTGTTGCTTTGTATTTATAGAAATTGCTTCAGAAGTAAGGTAAATTCAATATATAACATGTCTTCCTTGAATCAATCATCTTTTCTTAGTGAGATTATTGTAATCATGCTTTGAGCTATCATGTCAGCTATATATGATCTTTGTGATAATCAATCATATTTTCAAGAATGTACCCAAATATATTTTTGTTCCATGGCCTGAGATGAACTTTTTGCAACTTCATCTTCTTATTAAGAATGAACATAGGGCACCCAGTGACTGGTGTATCACAACAATTTCTACTCACTTTTCTACAATCAACATGCAATTACCATATTTTCAAGAATCTAAACTGGAAAAAAAATCTAATACCAATAATTTGAAGGTCTAAGATAATTGGATAGTGGTCAGATCTGATTTTGGTAAGGGTGGAACATGAGATTGTTGAGAAAAATTGACCATTTGAATATTACAAATTTCCATGTCTAATATTTTTTTGTAATGTTGACACCATTTATACCATTTGACAAAGTTTACTTTTCACATATTGTTTTAAGGCGCACTAAACTATTATAGTTAGGCCAACTATGCTCATGAGCTCCTGGAATGGTATTGAAGTCGCCTAGAAAAGACCAAGGTTAATCCTGATATTGTTGTTGCAAGTTGTTTAACACTTTATGGAGTTGACTTCTTTTTGTTATATGTTGGATCATACACAACGATTATATCAAATTTCTCACCATCTTCATTAATGAGGATGTATACATGTTTGTCATATATAGAGATAATAGTATGACTCATATGCATATAATACAGCCACCATAGAATGGGAAATAAGTTGTTTATGTTGTTAAAAGAAAACAACTTTAGGTTAAGTCTAGTTAGCCATATTTTTAGGAAAGCCTGAAAGTTAGTCCATGTATTTCAAATAAGTACTAAACCAAGTTTGTGAGGATTGACCAGTATCTTCAAAGCTAATTTTGACGACGAGTTTTTGGGATATACCTTGGAGGGGTGAAATTGCTTTTCGGGACAAATATCCTAGACTATTCTCCTTATCGACTCAAAAAGAAGCAAAAGTGAGGGACTTGGTGCTGTTTTCAGTGACGGATGCCAACTGGGCATTGAATTGGTGTCGTCTGCTTTTTGTATGGGAGATGGACTTGGTTCAAGGGCTGATGGGGGATTTGGAAGGTTTTAGGGGGAGTCAATTGGAGGATTCTTGGAGGTGGAGGTTGGATGCCAACGGAAGATTCACGGTGAAGTCGATGTATTTGAAGTTGGAAGGCCTATATTGCTTGTAGAGGACACTATAACTTTCGAGCAAAGGAGGGTCTTTTCCCGGATTTGGAAAAACGCGGCTCCTTCAAAGGTGATAGCATTTACTTGGAAACTCCTTCATAATAGAATTCCTACCAAGGTGAACCTCGCACAAAGGCATGCTTTATCTCCGGAAATCTCCTTAAATTGTGTTATGTGTGATGGGGTACAAGAGACGGCTAATCATTTGATGCTCCATTGAGCTTATGCTATGAAGGTGTGGGATGGAGTGATGTCTTGGTTGGGGTTTAGGATGGTGATCCCTCCAAATCTTTTAATTCAATGGGAGTGCTGGGAGGGAGTTACGTCGAACAAAAAGGCTCAGAAAGGATTGAGGATGATTTGGCACATGGTGGTGTGGAGCCTTTGGAGGACTAGAAACGATAGAATTTTTAACAACGCTTGGCGCGAAGTGGAGGAGTTAGTGGAGGATATAAAAGTTCTGTCGTGGAGGTGGCTTTTGAACCGAACCTGTGCTTCGGCTTGCTTGTTTTATGAATGGCATTGGAACCCAAAAGAGTGCTTGTTAAGATAGGGGAGTTTTGTTTAGCAGTGCTATAGGAGCTGAGGCTGGGGCATGCAGTTGCCTGCAGTGTTTTTGGTTACCTTTGTGGCTGTCAGTTTTTTGTATATGACAGCATCATCTCCTGTTTTTGCTGCTGAGATGCTTTCTGTTTTGCTGTCATTTTGTTGGGTCTGGGTTTTTAGGACAGATTTTGGATCAGGCTGGCTGTGGGCCGTTTGTTTGTTGGGGGTTCTCTGGTATGTCAGAAACCTTTTGTATTGCTGTTGTTTCTGTTAGCGAGATTGTGGTGCTTCTTGCACTCGCTTGCCGTTTTAATAAATTGGCCGATTTAAAAAAAAGTGCTCATTATTTACAAGGATTAGGGGTGGCAACCTTTGATTAGGTACTATACTACTTTCTCATTTCCTCAACTTTATTTTATTTGAGATATTTCTTTTTATTATTCACCAACTGAAACTATTCTCCACCCTTAACGTGTTCCTCTTTTAAGTGTTCTTGTTTCAATATTTCCAACATCACCACTTACCCCAATCTCTTCATTTTCTGTCATATTGACCCATGATTCTTTTAGGAACTTCATGTATCTATGGGAAACATCATGAATATTATCTTTGGGTCATTGTATCTCTTGTTCAACTTCCTCATCTTCATGTACCCCATATTAATTTTCTAGTTGAGTTCCATCTACAATTTCTGAGCCATTTGAGCTTTAATAATCACCACCATATTCTTTTTGTCTAGCAATATTTGTGTTGCCTTGATTTAATTATTCATTTCCATCATTGCCTCAAGAATTAACTCTTATGTTTTGCTCCAAATTTCTTGTTTCAATTGATTGTGCCATGTTGTCTTGATGAGCATTACTAAATGGTCTTTAATATTATCATAAACCACTTCAATTAGTTCCTTTTCTTTTGTGTTACTATAGCGTGGTATAGCTCCAGTGATTCTCAGCGCTAAGCTCGTTTATTTACCTCTTAAGATAACTGAGATTCACAGAGTTATAACTTCCTATAGCATGAACTCTTCCTTCAAGACTCTTGACCCTTTCACTTGTGGTGCTTAAGGGAAAATTCATATCTAACAAACATTTTTCACTCCCTTATCTTGTTAGGATAAGGGAGCTTTATCATTAGAAATAAAAGTTGCCGAGATTTATTTCTAAAGATTTTGAGTTAAAATAGTTTGTTAGAATAAAACACGGCGCTACAACTTTATATATCGCAAGTAAATTAATAAATTATAACCTCACCATATCTAAACCTTGAAGGGGTTTAGCTCACGGTGAGCTGAACCATGAAAATGGAAATGAAGATGGAAATAAATAAAAACATAGAAAACTAAATTAATAGAATAGATAGAGTTGTCACAAGATTACAATCCTTGAAAGGAATAAGGTGAGCCAAAACATCACCAAATAATCTACTCTAAGAACTCTAGAATCTATGGTAGAAGATGAGCTGGAATGTGATCTTTAAAGCTGATAACACCAATCGTAACTTGGCCTCTCCAATTCTAAGGTGAATTTTCGGACCCTTGGTAGTAGCACTTGGGTGTCCTATTATAGTACAAGGCATCCCACTACAAGTTGAACCCTTTGGTCATTTTACATGGGTTGTCTTTATCCATCTGTCCTTATCCAACCCACTGATATATTCTTTTATTCTTCCTATGATTCCAATCATTGGCGACAACTCATATTCTTCCTCATTAAGCAATGGACAGACTGGACCCACGTACTCGTACTATGTACGATCCAGCTAGGGTCCCAGGACGCTGCAACTTTCCAAATCCTCAGTGATGCATCTCCAATTCACGCTGCAGCTTCCCACATCTTTAGAGTCATTCCATAACCTACATCATCAAACATCATAAACAAGCATATTTGGCGGTTATCAGTTATACATAAAATGGTAAAATGTTTACATTAATGTCATTATCAATTTTAATTAATATACATTAAAAATATGCAATAGATGCTTATAATCAAGGATGGAGGAAGTATTTATTAAATAATATTTTGATCATCAAAGTAATGGTTGTAAATTTTTGTAAGAGTTTAAGACTATACATCACAATATAAATGAATTGTTTTTTTTTAGTGCAATATATATTGTAATATATATATATATATATATATATATATATATGGGATTTAATATATAGCATAATTTTAAAAAAATTACTATGTTTAAAAGTTTAATAATCATTCATCATAATTTTTTTTTTACTTTTCAAAATAGACACACACAAACGAGGGTTTTGGCCTAGTCCCCCCTTTTTTGTACATATTTTTTCTCTTTTTTAATAATATTACGTATTAGGAAGACGGTAAAGGATTAGAGTTTATGTAGGGTGCCAACCTAGTTGGGATGTCGTAGATCCGCCCTGATGCCTAACCTTTCTATTGGCCTATCAAAAAGAAAAAAAAAAGACACACACAAACGAAGAACTAGTTGAACGATAAAATTTTAGTCTGATTAACTACAAGGGATGTAGTTTAAATACCCTAAAATGATTTTAAGAACGATCGTTAAAGTCACTTTAATTAATAATGATTTCACTATGGCCCAATTATATTTAAGGGACACACCCACATTTGACTATTTTATGATAGCATTAATTGTTATTAAAAAAAATTATTTTTTAATTAAATTATAAACTAGTTTTCACATTGCTTTTTTTTTTTT
>Ga0099826_10000620_pt1 | contig 18144 bp, 10 predicted proteins | sample Mtrugardesep15_FD_76830 | JGI IMG/M metagenome (GOLD analysis project Ga0099826, IMG submission 76830) | Root nodule microbial communities of legume samples collected from California, USA - M. trunc garden sep15 | ecosystem: Host-associated > Plants > Roots > Nodule | place: USA: California... | reverse complement strand
GACGAGGAGGAATTTGAGTTCATTTTAACTGCCATAGAGTTTGTATCTATATATGGTCAACGGTTCCTTCCACTATACAACTTCAATTTGAAAAATGGCAATTGGAGAATAAAGAAACAAAAGCTTGAAACTCTAATGAAGGAAAATAAATGTTACTTCAAAGAAACAAAAGAGAAAACAAACAATGATTTTTTCAAAGCAGATGGTGAATATAATGTAAGCATTAAATCAGTTGGTAAGTTGAGAAGGAAATCATTCTTAGCAGCTAAATGTATTGCTAGTCGTCTTCCCAAATTCCCTTCTCAAAGCATAGTCTATCCAGAGGTAGATCCAAGTGTTCTCCATTTTATAGTTTAACTAAAAGGATATACGTGTGTATCACAAAGTTGCAACATGTCTTTTTTGTTCGAACACAATATACTTGAAATAAATTATTGTATATACTATTGTCTATACATTTCAATTTTAAGGTCTTATAAGCAAAAATAGCGATGTAATAATTAAATTGAATCAAGTTTGTATTATTTCCTTCCCTAACTTGATTTTAGTTTCGATTTTAGTTTGATCACATAATTCCATTCGGTTTCGATTTTAGTCTTTATTATTTCCTTCCCTAACTTGATTTTTCGGCAACATGAGAAAAATGAAGGAAATATCATTGATATGGTAAATCTTTCAAAAAAAAATCATTGAATATAGTAAAATTATTATCTTGATGTATGCTGTGAAGCTTTGAATGTTTAGGTTTGTTGATGATGTTTATTGAATGAGTTTAGATGAAGATTTAAGTTGGGATAATGAAGATCTAGAATAACTTTGATGAATATTTATGCCGTGAAGATTAAGATATATATTTTTTTTTAAAAAAAATTAATAACATTTTATTCTAACAAATTATTTTTAAAAAAATGAGCCAAAAATGCCACGTGTACTTAAAATTATTAAAAAATAAAATTAATTATACAACTAACATGCTACATCATCATATTTGTTCAGTCATATGCCAACATGGTTCAAAACGAAGAAATCTTCTAATTATAAGGAGGATCTCTAATGTTTTTCACTTATATGGCAGATGGCAAAACTCTATTAACCAAAAAAAATAAAAATACTCTATTGATAATATTTTTCCCATTATCTTATAGCTTATTTTAATAAGCTTATTCAATTATCTTAAAAATATATGTTTAATTAGGATTTTCTAACTTAAAGAATAAGCATCCTAATTAGCATTTTATGGTGGGACATATATCTCACGTCAAATAAAGTGATTAAACACTAGAAAATATGTTTTGACAATCAACATATTTTTATACAATTCGTATTTGGCACTTTTGATTTTATAGAGTTAAAAGAGTTATACATAATAATATTTTTACGAGGATCAACTTTACCATCTAATTTTTATTTTTATCGGGACAGTTTGTTGCTTGCTTATGTTTCTAACATGTAATTACTATGTTACCCTTTTTAACTAATTTCTTTTAAAAAAAATCATTTTCATAAGGAGTATGCTAATGTTGATATTACCGTGTACTAAGTACGTGGTTAACGAAAAATAAGAGAAGCTTAATTTTTTATTTCTTTCCTTTGTCCGGCCCAAAGAAAAGCATAAAGTTCAAATACAATGTTTAATTCAAACTTGCAGCCACAATCTAGAGGGAGAGCTACCTGAACTGGATAATGGGCCGTTTGTTTCAGATTTTTTTTCTTTAAAAAATATATATATTTTTTTTTTAGGATTTTAAGAAAAATTATTTTATAAAAAAATCTATTTTGACCCTAAAATAAAAAGCTATTAGGATTAGCTTTTCTCAAAATCTATTTTTTTCAACAACAAAGAGATAACATATTATATGTTAGAACTCATTTTTTAAAAAAAATAGATTTTTATGGATAGTAGGCAAACACAAATAACTTTATATTTTTTTTTAAACTCTAAAAAAAAAATCTCTAGATTCTTTTGACACAAAATCTATCTCTTTTAAAGCTTAAACAAACACACCCAATATCTACAATAAAATAATGCCAACAGGTTTTGTCCGGCTCATGATATAAATCCCACTGAAAATCATTAAACTAGTATCAAACTATAAAGTATATAAATAACTCACATTAATATTCTACATTCTCTTATATATAATAAATCCTTCCCCATCCTCTTTTTCGTATATATTTCATTACATTAACAATATCACACATAACTATATTCAATTCTTGGTTATGGAGGTAGAACAACCATTGTTAGCAGAAATCATAGCTATTTTAGCTGAAAATCAGAACAATGCCAAAAATGGGGACTATGTACCTTTATCCAAAACAAGCAATATATTAGAAACATCTCACGATTTTTGCTACCACCCTGAGTCCTTTAAGAAACTTGTGGAAATGGACCTTCCTTGTAATGAATCTGTGGAGGAAAAACTGTGTTGGTTGCGGTCTCAAGTCATAGGCAATGATGCAGAGTTTGATTCTCCATTTGGAAGACGAAAACTTGTCTATGCTGATCACACTGCTTCTGGTCGTAGTCTTCGTTACAATGAAGATTTCATCATCAATCACCTTCTTCCTTTCTATGGTACGTCACTTCATCCACATCGCGACTGAATAATCTCCACAATAAATATGCTAATATGGCCTATGATCATATATCGTGTAGCTTTTTATTCCCTAATGTTTTTGGAGTGCTATACATGTTACTCAAATGTGAAATACATTTTTCCAGTGAACAACAAATTTAGTATAAGAACTTACATCTCTCTTCTATTTCATTCCTGAAGTATAAGAAAATAATAATTTGTGTATATTTTTGTCATATATATTCTTCAACTTTTTTTAAAAGATAAATGTTAATAATTTGTTAGATTAATATTTACTAATTCGTCTGACGTTTGAACCAAGAACCTTCAACTTTAGCGAGTTTGTTAGATTGACAATGCATTGTAAATTGGAGTATTTGACTTTTTCAATGAATAATTTCTTAATTTGAAATTTTTAAAATTGTCTTTACACACTCGTTAGCAAAACTGTTTTTCAAATATGTGAGCGTGCTCAAATATTATGTCCAAATAGTTCTGACCAACCGAAACTTCCTTTAATAAGAGACCAAAATTGATGATTTGCAACCAAACCATTTAGGTTGATGGAGAAAATTATAGAAGACAAGAGACTAAAAAAATAGTAAAGTGTGAGCATCTCTTTTAGCTTTGTTATTCTTGGACAGGGAATACTCATACTTGCGACAGTTATGTGGGAAGCAGAACTACAAAAATGCTACATGAAGCAACTGAGTACATTAAGAAATGCTTAGGTGGTGGAGAAGATGATGCAATCATCTTCTGTGGCTCAGGCACAACTGCAGCCATCAAGAGACTTCAAGAAGTAATGGGAATTGCAGTGCCTTCTATTCTGAGGGCAAGGATGTTGAATAGCCTTAGCAAAGAAGAAAGGTGGGTGGTTTTTGTAGGACCACATGAGCACCATTCAAATCTACTTTCTTGGAGGCAGAGTTTGGCAGAGGTTGTAGAGATTGGCTTAGATGATAAAGGGTTGCTTGATATGGAAGCTTTGAAGCTACAACTTGAGGCCTATAAAGATACTAATCAACCATTGTTAGGATCTTTCTCTGCTTGTAGTAATGTCACGGGTATCCACTCAGATACACGTGCAATTGCACGGCTTTTTCACAAATACAAAGGCTATGCATGTTTTGATTTTGCAGCAAGGTACATAGTTAATTTGATTTGCCAATTGTGGCATTTTGTATATTAGAATATTTGATGACATGGTAATTAATGGTTTTTGTTTAGTGGTCCGTATGTGGAGATTGACATGAGATCAGGGAAGAATGATGGCTATGATGCTGTGTTCCTTAGCCCACATAAGTTTCTTGGTGGTCCTGATTCTCCGGGAGTACTTTTGATGAACAAGGCCTTGTATCGGTTGAGATCTTCACCCCCGTCCACTTGTGGAGGCGGAACTGTCACTTACGTCAATGCTTTCGATGAAAAGGTAAATCTCATTTTGTAAAAGTTTTTTTTGTTAGTCGGCCTAACGAAAGTTTCTCAGTGTTGTTGTTGATTAGGGTTATGTGATTTTATGCCAACCACTAGGGAGTACTTTATATATTTAGATGCTAATCCATTCTGTAAAGCATTTTAATTTAACATCACTTTCATCTTCACCTTATATTCAATGAAATTTTATCAGTCATATTCATATGTGTGATCAATGTAGGACACACTATACATGGAGAATATAGAAGAGAGGGAAAATGGGGGCACCCCTCCAATAATTCAAACAGTGAGATCATCGTTAGCATTTTGGGTGAAAGAATACATTGGCTACAACGAGATAGAGAAAAGAGAACAACTATACATTAACAAGGCACTCAAGAGACTTGTCACCAACCCCAACATTAAGATTTTGGGAAACTTAAATGCCAAGCGACAAGCTATACTGTCATTTCTCATCTACTCTACCGCCAATTCTTGCTCATCAACGGATAGTAGTAGCCAAGAACATGAAGGGGAGCTTAATCTGTGGCAAGAAATGGGGAGCCAGAGAGGCAAGCCACTTCATGGGCCTTTTGTTGCAGCATTGTTGAATGACATTTTTGGCATTCAAGCTCGAGGCGGGTGTGCTTGTGCTGGACCTTATGGACATGAATTACTCAACATCAATAAATCTCAATCCCTTGCTATTAGATCAGCTGTTCAAGAGGTGAAAAATCATCTTATTTCCTTGATATTTTTTAGGTTAAATTTATCTTTAATCGTTATGAAGTTAAGACTTTTCAAAGCATTTAAAAGAAAAACTAAAATTGTTTATTGTTTTGGATCTTTTGGTACAGGGCTATATTGGAGTAAAACCTGGATGGACAAGAGTTAGTTTTCCTTATTACATGAGTGAAGATGATTTTGATTACATTCTAAGTGCAATAGAGTTTTTAGCTGTATATGGCCAAAGGTTCTTTCCTTTATATAGCTTCAACTTGAGGAATGGAAGTTGGAGAATGAAGACTGAGAAATTTGAGGCATTAAACAAGGAAGACAATTGCAACATTCCTAATCATTTGTTAGGAAAAAATCTAGAGGAATTAAACACTGATGTTGATGTGGTTGTGAGAAGGAACCAAACTTATTTAGATGTGGCCAAATATATTGCTAGTAACCTCCCTAAGTTTCTACCTCAGGGTATATTGCAGGAAGACATGGATGCCAATATCCTCTACTTTAGAGTTTGAATTTTGGATGTGTTTTCGATACTCGATACCAAACATTATTTATGAACATACTGAGTATACATATGATTTTGTGTCATTGTTCATTTGATTTGTAGTCTGAATGAATTTTATGGCATCTTTCTTCAATTTTTGAAGTAAAAATGTGTAGGATTTAGATTAGATTTGGACTTCAAAGTTTCATAAATCTGAATACCCGATAATGTGACAACTATTTATTATCACTAAAGATCAATTCACTTTAATTAATTATTTCTTCCCCTAAATTTAGGCAAAATTACTACTGACTTTACCACTTTATCTCTTTTTTTGGTTTCAAAGTACTGTAGCTGTTTATCTATTTTTAGTCTTTTATATTTAAAACCTTTGTATTGTTTAACTGTTCTTCATTTTCTATCATCTTTTGTGCTCATTCTAGTCGCAAGGCAATTATTACTTCTTCAGGTTTAATTTTATTATGCATCAGATAAATCAACTATTCAATAAATAAATATAAAAAATAATAATATTTGCTTCTAAATGTGATTGGAATGAGTAATAGATTTGTCAGAGTTCAATGTTTTTTATTAAGGGAAAAGATATATGCAACGGCAAATACTTTTGAATTGATTACAGTTAATTTATGAGTGTTTCGTGAAATACACTCCCGTTATATGTAACACTTCTCTTTTATTAAACCCAACTTCTATTAAACATGAATACATTTTTTCGGACTAAACCTTCGTTTTGTACCATAAAAATTAAGGGTATTTGTCGTTTGATTTAGACCAATTTTTAAATAATGATTAAAAGATTAAAATATGAAGTTGTATTCAATTTAAATTGATCTCTTAGAAATATTTGATCTAATCTAACATATAATAAAATGCCGTTGAAACTCTCTCTTAGTTTTTTTTTGAGGAGAAAACTCATAGCATTTCATTAATCAGAATGTGTTCAATATGATTGGGTGGACTAACCAAAATATGAAAACTAGTCGATAATATGACCACCTTTGCTAATTCATAGGTAATCCCGTTTGTTTGTCTCCGTACAAACTCAACACTCTAGTTTTCATATAATTGACTACAAACAAGATTTTATAATCATTAATAATAGCTTCAAATTCCTTCGAGTAACGTCTATTAGCTACAAAACTATCAACCACTTTTTTGGAGTCAAGTTCGAAATCTGTAGGTCCTAACTCATGCACCCATTGAAGAGCTTTCAACAGTCTCAATGCTTCACCAATATACACATCACACTTTAGAGTTAAACATTATGTTTTAGCACAAATGCACCTTCATCGTCCCGAATACAAATGCATATTCTAATTCGGTTCTCATTATTAGAAAATGATGCATCAATATTGCATTTCATCCAACCTCTATTCGACTTACTCGAATTAACCACCCTTATTAACTACAAATAGTCATAATTTCTTGCATTCTAAACTACATTCCACTCGTACAAGAGAAAACTCTCTCTTACAAATAGCTTAATTGAAAACTACACAAACACTTTTAATGTTACATAAAAAAATACTTTTAATGTATTCAATCTGAGATTTCTCACTTCTTTATGCTTAAGCAAACACACATCCAACAAATTTTAACTTTCAAAATGTTATATACACAATTTTTTCACAGTTACTAGTATTTTCCAATATAAAAATAAAATCATATTCCAATTCCCACAAGCCTCGGAGTACACAACTTACAGTTATGCGCATGTTAGCAGCATTCATTTTATTTTATTTTTCCGTTACAAAATTAATTTTTTGGGTTGGTTCAATATATTCAAATTTATTTTCACAGAAAAATTAATTAATTGGCATAATTTTTCAGTTATGTTGTTTAATTTAATGAACTGGAACCTCATCTCTGTCGTCTTCCTCACTCTTCAAAAAGTAACAACAACAACAACCACCGTTACCACCTCCCTCAAAACGCCGTCGTTTTAACACAATCTCTCAAGATCCAATCCAACGCGCTAATTGATTCGATTCGATTCCACGCGCTTTTACGCTTTTCAACAATCACCTTCACATCTTCATCTCAATTTCGCTACCTTCGTTTCCTCAATTCAAATTCCGCGAAGATTTCCCCAATTGTTTCACCTCTTGCTTCAATTTCCATTCCCTCGGAAATTCGAACCGTCAATTGTTGCTCTTCAAGGGTTTTGCTCAAAATCTCGCTGCTCCAGATTCTCTGTAGCTTGTAAACGATCGAATCAGAATATTGATTATAGTGGTAATTTCGATTTGTCAGAGGATTAGGGTTTTCGGTGAGGGTTTTTACAAGGTTTATATGGAAAAAGTAGGATTAGTATGTTTTAGTTCTTTTGAATTTGATCTAATTGAAATTAGTGTATTACTTTGATGATAGTAGATTGAAAAAATGGTGCGGTTATTAGGGTTCGCTCGCGGATACGCAGATGAACCTAGGGAAATTGAGTCAAAGTCAAACCTGACTAGTGATTCTAGTGAAAATGGTTGGCTTATTAGGTTCTTTGATTCGTCGTTTTTTTGCGAATGGATTGCTGTTAGTTACTTGTACAAGCATGATCATGCCGGAGTGCGTGATTATCTTTGTAATAGAATGTATACTCTACCCTTGACAGGGCTTGAGAGTTATTTGTTTCAGATTTGTTATATGATGATACATAAGCCTAGTCCGTCTTTGGATAAGTTTGTGATAGATATGTGCTCCAAGTCGCTTAAGATTGCTTTGAAAGTGCATTGGTTTTTGATGGCGGAGTTGGAGGATTCTGATGATAATGATGGGATTAGTAGGATTCAGGAGAAGTGTCAGATTGCGGCTACTTTGATGGGCGAGTGGCCGCCTTTGATACGGCCTCATACTGAACCTCCGAGTGCTGGAGGTAAAAGTCAAGTTTTGAATAGGTTACTTTCGAGTAAAAATCGTTTATTGTCTTTAACAACCTCACCGCCGAAGTCTTTGTCATTTTCATCTTCACCGGGAAATAATTTGCAAGAGGATGGAAATCCACTGTCTCCTGAAGAGAATAGGATATTTAAAAAGTTTATGCCAAGTCCTAAGGTTAGAGATGCTTTGCTTTTTAGAAAGTCAGTGGATAAAGATGACGGTGATTCCGAAAAGGATGGGTTTTTCAAGAGACTTTTAAGAGATAGCAAAGGTGATGATGAGCTCGGCCAAAAAATTCGTGATGCATTTCATTTTCGGAAGTCGTCCGAGAAAGATGCCTTAGACTCTGAGAAAGAGAATTTCTTTAAAAGGTTCTTAAGAGACAGTAGGGACAGTACTAGAGGTGATGAGGAAGAGTCTGAAAAGGATGGTTTCTTTCAAAGGATCTTAAGAGAAAGTAGAAGCGAAGATGAGGATGTGTCCTCAAGTTCAGAAGGATTTTTTAAGAAGTTATTTCGGGATAGTAAGAATGATTCTGAGGACAAAACGGATTCAAAAACAATGGAAGATGAAGAGAAAGATGGACTTTTCCGAAAGTTTTTCCGGGAGAAATTCGAAGATAAGAAAGATGCGCGTGACAGAAATGACAATAGAAATGTTCCTAATTCTGAAGAGAAATGTCCAAAACCTGATGAAGAGGATGAAAAAGATGGGTTTTTCCGGAAATTCTTCAGGGATAAATTTGAGGACAAGAAAGACACTAAAGATAAAATTGAAGAAGGTGCTGCCAATGGTGAGGAAGAAGAGCCTTCTGAACTTTCCTTGTTCAAAAGGCTATTCCGTGTGCACCCTGAAGATGACAAAAGTAGTCCAGTCAACGAAAATAGCAATAACGGTGGTTTATTTCAAAGTAGTCCAGGTACAGAGAATTTTTTCCGTAAATTGTTCAAAGACCGTGACCGTTCAATTGAAGATTCAGAGCTGCTGGGGTCAAAGAGGCAGAAAGAGGTATGCTGAATATATGCTTATCATTTGGTTTACTTCTATGGTAGAATCCGGATTGTAAACTGCAAAGTATGAATGGGACCAATATATACACATACACTTCGCTCTTTTCTTTCTTAGCCTTAAAAGTTGCTTAATGTCTGTTCCTTTTCAGATAACAAGTATGTTTTACAGTATCCATTGACATTGCTTTTGTTCTTGTAATTGCCACTGGATTGGCTACATGCACCCATCACTCCCTCCCTCCACCTACAAATATAGCAAATTTTGTTTTAGACCTTATACCCATTTTGTAGTCCCTGTAAAATACAAATAGTATACCTTTGGTTCCTCTTTTAGGGACTAAAAACATGTAGTTTTGTATTTACAGGGATAAAAATGTGGGTACAAGGACTAAAAATGAACTTTACTATATTTCTAGTGACCTAAAACTTGTTCAATTTTTTTGCTAAGAGCCATAACTCTTTATTTTGGCCCTTCGTTGTTAAAGTTGAGCCATAAGTCAAATAGATATATGGCCTAGGTACTAGCTAGTGTTTGTAAGCTAGGACAATCCTCACCTTTCATGCCCATTTTGTGGTGTTAAGTTGACCGTTGAAAATATTCTGTAATTTCAGAACCTGTTTATTCCAATGATACTGGTTACAGGACGGAGTACATAATGACACTCGATAAGTTAAGGAGTTATTTTTATTTTTTTTGGCCTAGTGGCTAGAATTCACCCTTTTCAAGATGAATAAGTGGGGTGTCCGGGGTTCGAACCCCGGCCCCTGCATATAACAATGCATGTCCCTGCCAACTGAGCTATGCTCACGGGGACGAGTTATTTTAGGAATTGAGATAAAACAAAATAAACATTAAATTAAAAAGTATCAAGGCTATTAATGACTAAATATTTCAACATAGACCCAAAACTTAAGATGATATAAAAGCATGTCCCAGTATCCTTGATCTGTTATTGGGCTAGACTTTTATTAGTCCACCTGCATTCGTCCATGTTTAAGATGTTTGGTCTTGTGTTGTCTGTGAGTGTGTGTTTGAGGTCCCTGTCTTCCACACACTCAATATCCAGTCCTTGGCTTGGAGGGGTGTGTCACGTCGACTAGAGATATGGCATATGCAGTGCTTGTAGGACTTGGGCAATCCTCACTTTACAAATCAGTTTTGTAGGGTTAAGTTAGGTCCGAAACCTAAGACTTTATGTCATAGTGTTTCTTTGAATTCCACACTGAACATTAGAATGCTTTTGAATTCCTAGACATGCAGTGAAGATGGTCGTATAGCTTAATTTGGTCTTATTGCAACAGGGTGTTATTATTGGGAAAAGTCAGTTGGGTTCAACAATGGGGAAGTGCATGTCCCCTTTCTATTCAATATTCATAGCAATAATCGTCACCAAATTTTTTCACGTGGTTAACTACGTAAAATAACAGTCATTCCTGGTTGTCATTCTTATCAAATAAAAACTCCCAGATTGCCTGTTTAGTCTTATTGAATTGACAAATATGTTCTCTAAGATTAGGGATGCCTTTTACTCATCCACGTTAGATTCAATTATTGTACTTTTTATGAAATGATAAACGTTTTCGTTAGAGATTTAATAAATTCATTCATATACTTCCACTTAAATAACACGTTTTTAGGAAGTTGCCTATAACATGGTATTAGAGCCTTTCGTTAGAGATTTATCCTTGCTGCTCCATTATTCTAAATAAAATTGAATTGCAGCACATTGTTAAAACGGGTCTCAACAATTAAGTACTTTTGTGCTGGGGTCAATGTGGCATGTAGTTAAGTCATTCACAAGCTTTCACCTTAATAATTTAAGCTAAGCTTTTATTGAAGGTGTCTTTGGGAGTTAATTCACAAATATGTGGTGCATTTCTTAAGAAAACAATTTAAATAAATGATGGTATTATGGTAAATTTATGATTTATTGCACGCTTGATTACATGGCATTGGAAATGGTTCATATTTGTGATATCTCTGATTCTAGTTGTAGGTCGGACTTCAGAGAAGAATACTGCAAGTATTAATACATTCTGAACTGTAGTTTATTTTCACTTTCTGCCTTATGTTTTAAATAAATATTAAATTAAGTGCAATTTCCAATATATCCCGTTTTTGTGCCTCATGTGGGGTTATTTTTAATTACTTTTGCAGAAGCATCCTGGGTCCCCAATGCCGCAAAGTGAAAAATCGAGCACAAAGCCCCCATTACCGATCAATCCATCTCAGTTCCGTAAAGGGGCTTACCATGACTCGTTGGAGTTTGTTCAGTCATTATGTGACACATCTTATGGGTTAGTGGATGTATTTCCAACTGAAGATCGCAAGAGTGCTCTTCAAGAGGTTATTTTCTGAAATTTTTCTGTTTTTGGTACTTACATCTATTTTACTGAAGTTATCAACAAAAATCCAATGTATTCATAACTGTGTTTCTGACACCTTTCTTATTCTTACATTTCTAGTCACTTAGAGAGATCAATGTACATGTAACAGAGGTTCAGAATACTGGAGGTATTTCTTAACTTCTATTCATATTATCCGAGTCATGTTCAATTTTGGCAATGAATTTCTCTACTTCTTTGTACATTTCAAATGTGCAGGTTATTATTATTATTTTTTTGAAAGCATGGTCTAGAATTTTTCAGTAGCAGTAATGCCACATTTATTGGTTTAGATTCAGCGGCTTTATATGCATATTTTCCTGTTCATTTCAATGTATAACACAATGAATGACCTGTTGTTAGCAGCAGTTCTTCCCTCCTGAAAAAATAGTGAAATTTCCCAATTTTGATACGTGTGTATTTTTGTTGCCTTCGGAGAAACTTTTTATGCAGAGTAGTTGATGAAATTTCCCAGACATCTGTCATTGATGTAGTTTTTCAATGGTTGTTACTAGCAGTCCAGTTTTTTGTTCTTTACTGTAAAGATATATTTTTTTTATGCCTGCAGATCAAGTTACCACTTTTTCGTTTATTATGATAAGTAGATCTCTTGCTTCTATATGAATTTTTCTTATCATATATATCCAGGAGTCTGTTTCCCACTGGGAAAGGGTATGTATCGTGTGCTTCATATGCCAGTAGATGAAGCTGTTCTCTTGAATTCTAGGGAGAAGGCACCTTACATGATATGCATCGAAGTTTTGAGATGTGAAATGCCAAGGTATTACTTGAATAATACTCGGTATTGTGAAGAGTAGTAATTTGTAAAGTGAAAAACACATGATTTGATATATTCGTCTCTCTGCATATTTTTGTTATAGTAATTTCAAGGAGACATCCAGTTCTCAGAAGCTTTCTCAAGGTGGAATTCCTTTGGCAAATGGAGACGCTTTCTTGCAAAAACCACCTCCTTGGGCTTATCCATTATGGACAACACAAGAGGTGTACCGTAATAGCAATGATAGGATGTCCAGATCGACTGCTCAGGCAATTGACCAGGCAATGACTCATGTATCTGAGCCAAAATTTGTTAGCCTGAATCTGTCAGTGGAAACACGGTATAATGGTCAGCCAGGGAAGACTTATAGAGAGGGTGTACATGAAGCATCGGGAGCAGAACATGACAGTGATCTGGAATGGGTACGAGTAGTATTGACAGCTGATCCTGGGGTTAGGTTGGAAGATATTGAGGATAAAGCACCACCTCGGAAGAAGGAACATCGCCGTGTTCCAAGTACAGTGGCAATAGAAGAAGTGAAGGTAAGCCTTTCGGTGCTTTTTTACTTTTAGGCCCAAATTTCAACATGGTATCAGAGCCTATTGATTCGGGTCACTCACCATTTATACACACACCAAGTGCAATAGTGCTGGGCATGAGGGGGTGTATTGGGAAAAACTCAAGTCCCACCTTGGATAGATAGGACTCTTGATAAGAGTTTATAAAGAGGAGGCACTCCTCACCATACAAGCCAGTTTTGTAAGAATGAGTTAGGCCCAAATTTCAACGCTATCAATGTGCTATTCGCATTCCTTTAATGTAATTTTCAACTGATGTTTTTTAAGTCTTAATTTGTTGCCAGAATTGGTAAAAATAGGTCAATTGGTAAAAATAGGTCAGCCCTGTATCCACAACAAGTTATTTGTCATATACCTATCTCTTCCAAAATCCTACCTATATTGTGTTTTGTGCTATAAATAGCCGGTCTCAAGCTTGGATAAAATGAGAGGGTTGTGTTAGGCCTCACAACATAAAACTTGGTCAAATCTTTATGGCATGGATGAACGATGTAATAATATATTTATATCTCGCCCAAGCATTGCACAACCTAAGATGAAAGAAATCAATGTCTTGAATTTTCATCAATCATTGGGTCAGTAAGAATTGGTTTTCCAATAAGTGTTTATCTACATGTGCCATGCACTTTAGAGTTTACGGATTCATTTTTTATTTTCTTACAGTAAGTCAAGTGATCACTTTAACAATTCTCACTTCTTTTTAGTCTTATTTTAGTTTCTCTTCAAAGCATGCTAGCAGACTAACCGCGTGCTTGTTTAAGATTTTCACTCTGAAATGGAGTTTTGAGAATACAAACATCGTATTGCTTTGGATAAAGCACCTGGGAAAATGTTTTTCCCGTTGGCGCGGTTATTATAATCTAAAACAGGCAGCAACTAAGTGTAGTTTTCAACTACTCTAGATTCCTCTAAAGATAGGAAAATGTCACAAACCCATTTCTATCGACAAAGTTTTCCTTTGTTTCCACTTTTTAATAACCAGTAGGACTTGAAAATGTCTATTGTATAGGATATGCAATAAAACTTTATTTTGCTCTTTCCTCTTCATTTCCACAATATGAAATGGACGCAAGCATTTGCTTTGGCTCCACCTACTATTCTTCTATAATGTGGTTAAACTATCAACTTCCAATTATTTATACTCAGAAGTATTGAAAATTTGTAACATATCATCATATTCCATGTCTATAGGCAAAAATATTAACTCATCTGATAAGTTGTAATTGTCAAGCTTTTGTGAATTATGATGACCTCTCTGCGAGTGTTGCTTTATCAACTCATTGCTGCAGAATAAAACACTGTTTCCACGCATGTGCATTCATGTCTGCTTATTGGCGCAGTAAATCCTTTATGAGCATTGCTCCTTTAAATGTACTAGTTAACTTGCCAGATGTTCCATGCAAGATCTGTAGTGTTAAACTCTTTATGATCATGTCAGCAATTAAGAATATAATTGGTTTTATGACGATCTTATTACTGGTTAATGAAAGTTTAACGAAGAAATATTTGGTCATTTATTAATGTGATAGCATAATCAAGAACTTGAAATATTAAATTATACAATAAAATGGGCATAGGATGGTGATATTAGCCATTAGCGTGGTTATTAAGAATATTTATTTCTCCTGTCTTTGAGTACATTGATACTATGTTGGGGTTATATTGTTTTGCATATTTGTTTCTCCTGTCTTTGTTGGGCATTTGCCAGTTAACGTTTAAATTTATTCCTGTTCATTATGGTTACAGTTACAATAAGGATACAAATAACAACCACTAAATGAATAAACTTATTGTACTAAATAACTACTGTGTTCTTTTTTTTTTCCTCGTTGTAATTGTGCAGAGAAAATGTTTCTTGATTTTATTAACATTTTAATTTTATTGCCAACATTTGAACCTTTGGTAGGCTGCGGCAGCAAAAGGAGAAGCGCCTCTTGGACTCCCTTTGAAAGGTGCTGGCCAAGACTCATCAGATTCACAACTGAGGGTAAGACATAATTATTACAGTTTGATTTTACTTAGCTTAAAGGTTGAAGAGTTATCGTTTGATATGATTCCCTCCTAACAGGCTAATGGAATTACCCCCAAAGCCAGTGATGCCTTGTCCGGTGAACTTTGGGAGGCAAAGAAAGATAGAGTACGTAAGGCTTCTACATACGGGAAGTTACCTGGTTGGGACTTGCGGTCGGTAAGCGTGTATTTTAAGCACAAAAATTGACTTTATATGCAGTTAGTTGGTTACTGTTTTGGAAATTCATGCAGATATGAACTCAATATATACATTAATAAGTGGTATTATGTCTGCATAACAAAAAATAAATGTATCCAAGGATATCTCGATCAATGACTATATATCTTATAGAAAATCGTGCCATTTGTTACAATAAAAATCTGTTCATTTCCTCAATAAATTTCTAGTTGAAAATTTGACAGTCAACGTTGACTTCATAAACGGGATCTTAGTTTCTGGTTGGGGTTGAGAATGTTGTTCTGTTAAAATTCACACTCTTAGTTGAGGATCAGTGCATTCCTTCATAGACTAATAGGTTGAAGAATATTGCAATCAAACAATTTTTTATAATAACGCTTGAAAATTTACATTGCATCACAGGTTTTAGGATTAAAGACTCTTAGGAATGGGCTATTGATGAATGTTATCTATATACAGCTATTACTCTCCACAGGGTTTTCTCTGTCAGAGAGGAGAAGCAAAAAAAAAAAAAATCTATATACAGCTTTAATGAATTAGTTCTCCGACTCTATTTATGTAGTGAGATTTTATGTAAGTATATATGAATTGCACTTGTCAAGACAGTAAATAATTCACATATTGAATTTAAGCAACATTTTTCAAACAACAATTTCTTGTGTCAAAAGCTACAACTATCATGTTTCTTTTTGTGATTATTAGTATGATTCTGTAAAGAGTGGTTGGCTTTTGTTCTATTTAAGCTATTTGTTGTTTCTTTTTCAAATACGTGCCTCATTACTTTATATGACAATTCTTTTGAGCATGTTGGTGCAATTTCCCCTTTTTTTTTATATAGATTATTGTAAAGAGTGGAGATGATTGCAGGCAGGAGCATCTGGCTGTTCAACTTATTTCTCACTTCTATGGTAGGTTGTCTATCAAATCTTTTGTTTTCTTTCTTCATGTGCAGAAATTTATCATTTTTCTTCCATTGGTGTTCCTTTTGTTGGAAAAAAGTTTCTTCCAATTAGAAAGCTCCCATGGTTGATTTCCCTGTTATTTGATTTTATTCCTCCCAGAACATGTAAGACTCTAGGTGGACCTCCTATTTGCAATGGATCATGCATAGTTTGTATCTGTATATACTTCCATGTGCAATTTTCGTTTCTTCTTTGAATAACAGTCATCTTCCTGGACCTCCCTTCGATACTGAAGAATTCTATTCACTGTTTGTAAATGCCTCTCCTGTTGGTCATGCATAAATTGATTTACCGTACTTACTACATGTGTGATGTCCGACCTAATGTGGCCTAGATATACAAGTTCTCCCACAAGATTATGTTATTGGGTCCACTTTACTTCTGGGCTGTTGTTATTTCCAATCCTGTGAATTTGTTCTATGTCGACAATGATAAAGGAAAGATTGGATCATTTTTATTATGCCAACACTATAAGAATGCATGTCTAATATCTCAGTTTAATTTTCATTGTGGAATGTGGATTTATCTATTTAGTTGCAGTTTTCAATGCAATAGTTTCAAATTAAAGTGGAAATATGTACTGAAGCATGAATGCAATTGTTAAGTAAACAAGTTTTACCAAATGCACCAAAGTTGTTGATGTTAATATATTCGGTTTGGGTATCTTTTTATTATGTTCTGATGCACATATAAACCAGGATGCAAAAGTCTCTGCTTCAATACGCTTTGCTTAAAATCACTGGGTTTTGAATCTTTTTATGCTAGATATTTTCCAAGAAGCTGGTCTACCGCTTTGGCTGCGCCCTTATGAAGTTTTGTGTACTTCTTCTTATACCGCTCTCATTGAAACAATTCCAGATACGGTAGTTCTGTGCTCACACATTTCAAATCTATTGAAATGTCAGATTTTTCCTATGTTAATAAAAACATTAATGTTTTCTAGGCTTCTCTACATTCAATCAAAAGTAGATATCCCAACATCTCGAGTTTACGTGAATTCTTCGATGCTAAATATGAAGAAAATTCTCCAAGTTTTAAACTTGCCCAGGTAATTTAGAGATGCAGATACATTAATCTATTTATAGACTAAACTTCTTCATCTTATACTTTGTAATGATTTCTGGATTGGGCATTCGTTCTGCTAGTATATATTATGTTTTGCTTTTTATGTCGCTCCCCCATTCCCATTTGTATATTCTGTATTTCTGCTTTACTTTCATAATTTCAATACTTTCTTTGTCTCAGAGGAACTTTGTCGAGAGTATGGCAGGATATTCTCTGGTGTGCTACTTTCTGCAGGTGAGGAACTTTATTAATTGGTGCTTTACTCAAGTAACATTTTGAATGATATCACTGTGCTGTTTATTATTATTGAATGCTTTGCATTCTTCCGACTCTTTTTCCTGTCTTGGTAACAAGGTGAAAGATAGACATAACGGGAACCTCCTATTGGACGAAGAAGGTCATATCATACATATTGATTTTGGATTCATGCTATCCAATTCTCCTGGTGGGGTTAATTTTGAAAGTGCACCTTTTAAATTAACACGTGAGCTTCTTGAGGTAAACCATATTTTTTACCTATTATTTTATTATACACCCTGTTTCAAGTGTCAATATGATGGTAACAATAATGTGATTATGCTAGGTTATGGATTCTGACGCTGAGGGTGTGCCAAGCGAGTTCTTTGATTATTTTAAGGTGCTGATAAAAACTTTCTGATCTTTCTCTAAGTGATTGCATATGACATGCTATTCTCAGCACTAAAGTTGTCACGTTGCTTTGTCCATGTAATCCAGGTTTTATGCATTCAAGGCTTCCTCACTTGCCGCAAGCATGCTGAGCGTATTATTCTTCTTGTTGAGATGTTGCAGGTAATATAAATGTCAGCTTTATGCAGTTCTATGGTCATCTAATATGTCGTCTGCCCATGTTCTTTGTCTCATCATAATCTGTACTTCCAGCTTCTTAGAACAGTAAGATGGATAGCCAAGATTACGTTTTTCACAAGCAACCTTGTGAACTGTTTACTGACTGAAAATATGAAATAAATGGAGCTCACTTAAACACACACACTGAATCACATTGAATACAAAGATTTATGTTACCATG
>Ga0099826_10000618_pt1 | contig 18161 bp, 14 predicted proteins | sample Mtrugardesep15_FD_76830 | JGI IMG/M metagenome (GOLD analysis project Ga0099826, IMG submission 76830) | Root nodule microbial communities of legume samples collected from California, USA - M. trunc garden sep15 | ecosystem: Host-associated > Plants > Roots > Nodule | place: USA: California... | reverse complement strand
CTCAAATCTCACATCTCAAAAACCAATATTTTTTTATTTTTCTTAGATTTCACCCAACAAACTAAAGATTGGTGTAAAAATCTTCAAAAAGATTTTCTTTCTCTGGAATTTACAGCAGAAAAGGAAAACAATAAACACCAACAACACAAACACCACAATCACATACACAACGAAGAACCCTACGTATGAGATAGTTGATGCTGCTGGTTTTCAGAAAGAATATGATGGTGTTGTTGTTGATGTTTGGTTTTGAGAAAGAAGATGATGGTTCGATTTCTTGATCCAGGGACGTGTATGCATAGCGAGGTACACTTTCAGGGACCCAAATGATGATCCACTCGATTATTTTTTTTGTAGGTTTTGAATGACTAAACTCTAGATTGTGTCTTGAAGGATGATTCCTAATTTGGTACTCTTGTTATTCAATTTTTCTTCTTCTTTTGATCCCCTTTTGTTATGTTTTTGTTGTGATATCTATCATTTGTATTTAGATTATTGGGTATACATGTGTCTCTTTGATTGAAAGTAGATTTTGATTTGAATATTGGATCAAAAGCTCTTGAAATTCATGGAGGGGGAGTGAAGGAAGAAGATGAAGATGTGATTGTGTTCCTTTTTTTGTTTTGCAGAAAACGAAATGAATTCTCTTCATGTTGGTCCCTGGTATCACACGCAACCATGTGACATGGCTAAAATAAATGACACATCATCATTGTTAATGCAACATCATCACCGTTAGCAAGAGTTTAACAATTTGGACTAATTTGACTATCATAATTAACAATGAAGGAGTTCTTAATAATTTTTCTTGATCCAAAGACGTGTCTGATAACTAAGTACACTTTCAAAGACCTAAATGACAATTTACACAATAAAAATAAGTAATTTTGTCTATAACTAACTAACCGTAAAAAAAACAAAAAAAAACTAACTAGCTGTTAATTTTTATTTTTTTTAAACCATTAAAAATACACATCCCTCTTCTCGAACCCAGAGATAGTTGCAAAAAATTGAAACGCACCGGACACGAGGGAAACGAAAAGGGTAAATCAATTCTTCCAACAACAGTCAAGAATCGCAAAAGCTATAATCGATTTCAGGGTGAATAATCGCGTTTGTAACTAATTCTGTACCAAACAACCTTCACCACCGCCATGTCCTCCGCCAAATCCCGCAATTTCCGTCGCCGCACCGACACTAACTCCGACGACGACACCCCAACCACCGTCCCTTCCAAACCCTCCGCCCCTAAACCTAAAAAACCCCCCAAACTTCTCAGCTTCGCCGACGACGAAATCGACAACGACAACGAAACCCCTCGTCCACGCTCCTCCAAACCCCACCACCACCGCCCCAAACCCTCTTCTTCCTCCTCTCACAAAATCACCACTCACAAAAACAGAATAGTTTCACATTCTCCTTCACCTTCACCTTCCAATGTTCAACCTCAAGCTGGTACTTACACGTTAGAAGCACTTCGTGAGCTTCAGAAGAATACAAGAACCCTAGTCACTCCTACAACCGCTTCTCGTCCTATTTCATCTGAACCCAAACCTTCTTCTGAACCGGTTATTGTTTTAAAGGGTTTGCTTAAACCGGTGGCGTCTGAACCGGAGTCAGATTCTGAAGAAAACGGGGAATTTGAAGCGAGATTTGCTTCTGTTGGGATTAAAAATGGGAAAGATTCGTTTTTTCCTGGTGAAGAGGATATTAAAGCAGCTAAGGCTAAGAGGGAGAGGATGCGGAAGGCGGGTGCTGCTGCTCCGGATTATATTTCGTTGGATGGTGGAAGTAATCATGGCGCTGCGGATGGGTTGAGTGATGAGGAACCGGAGTATAGAGGCCGGATTGCGATGTTTGGTGGGGAGAAGGGTGATGGAGAGAAGAAGGGTGTTTTTGAGGTTGTGGATGAGAGGTTCAATGACGAGGTGGTGGATGAGGACGAGGAGGAGAATAGAATGTGGGAAGAAGAGCAGGTTAGGAAAGGATTGGGGAAGAGAATGGATGATGGGCCTTCTAGGGTGGGTGGTGGTGGCAATGTTCCTGTTGTGCAAGTTGCTCAACAACCCAATTTTGTTGGTCCTTCTGTTGCAAATGTGTATGGTGCAGTTCCAAATGTTGTAGCAGCAGCATCGGCCAATACAAGCATTGGAGGAGCAATCCCAGCAACACCCATTTTGGATGTCATTCCTATATCTCAACAAGCTGAGATTGCGAAAAAAGCTATGCTGGACAATGTTAGGAGGCTTAAGGTATGAATTGCTTATATCATACTAACTCTGTATCAGGCTGAGCTTTTTGTTACTTGTCAGATTAATGATCTTGTGCAAATTGTGTCTCCACTTATTAACATTTTATTTTTTGATTATGAATTATGATCTTAGTGATATTGATTAAAATAAAATAAGATATAAGTTAGAGATAGAGAGCTATTAAGTGTATCATATAAGTGACTTTGGCTTCAAAAGAATCATTCTGTGGTTTCTTAGTAGGTTGAGGGGTTATGGCAATTGATCTGATGAATCATCCTGTTGATAGTTAGATATAGATATAGGGTTTTAAGTTACAGTTGCTGTCATGTTTGTATTGTGGCTATTAGGGGTTAGTTAGTGGGGCTAGATAACTGTCTATGTGGTTTGCAATCAAGGCATGAATACATGATGTGATTGTAGCAACCATTGCAACCCAGATGCTGCGGCTGTAGCTTGTGATGCAGTCTGCAACTTACTGCCTTGATTACATATGATAAAAGAAGGCCCACACACTCTCTGTTAGTGATCCAGAGCCAGAGCCAGAGCCAGAGGGTTGTAAAAGATGATGGTTGAAAGAAAAGAACGGCAATAGTTGTTGTGAGGAACCAATAATATAGGCTTTACATGCACTTTTAAACTATGTTTGTGCTTAAATGGGTCAACTGCAGTCGTTTGCAAGCATTTATGTTGTATGTGAATAGGTAAATGCATATTTTTACACAAAACAACCATGAATAAGTACTTGCTTTATTTTTCTGAGGATTTATGTTTTCTTAATTGCATTTTGTGTGTCTCCAACAAATGACAGGAATCACATGGAAGAACAGTGTCATCATTGAACAAAACAGACGAAAATTTATCCGCCTCCCTTTTGAAGATTACTGATCTTGAAAACTCATTAGTGGTAGCTGACGAGAAGTACAGATTTATGCAAAAGCTCCGAAATTATATCTCAAATATATGCGACTTTTTACAGGTAAGGTAACCATATTTCTTGCTTTCTTCCAAGTTCCTTATCTTCCTTCTTTATTAAATAAAAGTGGGATTGTGCTGTACAAAGTTACTTATTGAAGTTTGTTTTTCCCTGTCATAATATCAGCAGTATTGCTTCTTTTTGTTCTTCTATACATCCTTCTATTTTACTAATGAATTAATCAAGTAGCTTTATAGATTTTTATGGTAGTGGAAAGGCTTTGTGGAGATCTGCTACTTATAATGCTTCTTTGGCTTAAGTCCTCTGATCTATTTTCTGTTAACACGTGTTTGTCTTTGTATATTCTTCTTTCTTCTCTAGTAAATATTTCTTTGTCCTTAACGACTGAAAACAAACACTTAAGAGTCTAGGCAGGTAGGCATCTGTGGAATATGTAATGATGAAGGGGGGAGTTAAATTAATAAAGTGAAATAATACAAGGTAATGATTTTCTGATGTAGTTATAAGGAGGAAGTGTCCATTCTGAATTGATTGATGTTGCCTTTTTTGTGTGGTGAATTTGTTGTCCAAAGTGGTAGAGACATGTAGGTATTTCATCAAATTAATCATGCAAGAAATCAAGGCAAATGAGAACATAAAAACAACATTCTTGCCTATGTAGGATGGAATATTACTTCTCAATGTCATAGTATGATATTAGTACTTGGTTGACTAATTAACTATGGAATGGTTTATCTTAATGTACAGTTGTCAAAACTGCAATCTGATAGGCCCAATAAGGAGAGGGGTAGTAGGGGGAAGAATAATGGGCCTAAAGAGTAGGCTGTGCCTGTTTGTGAAAAGAGAAAGAAGTAAATTAAGAAGGAGATATTAATGGGAGGAGGGGAACACATAGAATTAGTTGAAGAGGGTAACACATGGAATGAGAGAGAGAGAGAGAGAGAACCAAAAAGGATAAGTGGCATGAAGGGAAAGGATACATGAATCTTGAGGCAGCTGGAAAGACATGGAGAGGAAGAGAATGGGTATATGGGGAGAGGGAACTGAATGGAAGGGGGGATCAATGAATTTCTGGAAAACACTGGCGGGCTAGTCCGAGTCAGGAAACATGCTCCTTGACAGCAGGGCTTATCACTTTTATGCTGTCCTCTTCATCTTCACTATCATTTTGTAATGAACATTTTTCCATTCCATCTTAATCCCTAGAATAAACTCATATCTTTGTTTGGATATCCTATATACAATTGCTCTAGAAGTCAGTAGATTTCTCATCATCTTGATATTGTTCATGGTTGATGTTTGAATTCATCCAGCAAATATGACCAAAAAAAATTTCCTGTTAAAAACCTTGCTCAAGCCACAAATTTGAGTCCTTGCTACTCTTTAGTTTATGTATGTATTGTGGGTTTTCCTATTTTAGGTTGTTGACGGAAGAATGTAAAATGAGGATTTTAAGTGTTGGACATTTAGGATTTTGATGAATTCCCTTGCTGGACCTTTGGCTTGAGAGATTTAGGCCCTGTTTGGTAAAAAATAGCAGATAGTAAATAAGCTAGCTGATTTAATTTGTATTGTTATAGAAAATTAACTATTGAACTAGCTAAAAAATATAAAATGATGTAAAAAATTATTTTAATTAATATTTAATTTTTTTTTCCAATTAAGATGATGAAAGTAAAAATAAGAGAAAAAAATTAAAAGCTATAAGCTTGTAAGTAAACGCCCTCGTGAGACAATGACCATTACCAAACAGTTATATGAGCATATAAGCTACCCGCTATAAATGAAATGAAATGAGGTAATAACAGTCAAGGTTATCATGGAGAAAACAAATGGTTTCATCAAAAACAACTAATTTTATTGATTGTGTTGGCATGTTACGATAATCCTAATGCAACACATAAAAAGCAACAGAGGTAATACTTGAAAAAAATATGCTTCTGCGGGGTATTATTTATTTGAGGCTATTACTAAGGTTATCTGTTACTTTAACTTTCAGCATAAAGCTTACTACATTGAAGAACTTGAAGATCAGATGAAGAAACTTCACGAAGATCGTGCATCAGCCATTTTCGAAAAAAGATCCACCAACAATGACGACGAAATGGTCGAGGTAGAAGCAGCTGTGAAAGCTGCAATGTCAGTTTTAAGCAGGAAAGGTGACAACGTGGAGGCTGCCAGAAGTGCAGCTCAGGATGCATTTGCTGCTGTCAGAAAACAAAGAGATTTTCCAGTGCAGTTAGATGAGTTTGGACGAGATTTAAATCTTGAGAAACGGAAAAAAATGAAAGTGATGGCTGAGGCTCGTCAACGCAGGAGGTCTAAAGCTTTTGATTCTAAAAAGTCAGCATCTATGGACATAGATGATCATAAAGTAGAGGGTGAATCGAGCACTGATGAGAGTGATAGTGAGAGCCAGGCATATCAGTCACAACGGGATTTGGTGCTGCAGGCTGCTGATGAGATTTTCAGTGATGCTTCCGAGGAATATAGTCAATTATCCCTGGTCAAAACAAGAATGGAAGAATGGAAAAGAGAGTATTCGTCAAGCTATAATGATGCTTATATTTCGTTGAGTCTTCCACTGATCTTCTCTCCATATGTAAGATTGGAACTCCTGAGGTGGGACCCACTTCACAAGGGTTTAGATTTTCAAGATATGAAATGGTATTGACTTATTCTATATTTTCCATTATTAATATTCTTTCTTGAATCTTTTAGGGGGAATTCTTGGCTCACTGGCTTGTTTTGCTTAGCCACTTTATGTGGTTATCGTTTACCTTCCTTGAATTTATACTAGAGTTTTTTTTTCACTCTTTCTCTCTTTATATTTAGGTATAAATTGTTATTCACTTACGGCTTGCCTGAAGATGGAAAGGATTTTGTTCATGATGATGGAGATGCTGACCTTGAGCTTGTCCCGAATTTGGTGGAAAAGGTTGCACTTCCTATTCTCCATTATGAAGTTTCCCATTGCTGGGACATGCTTAGTCAACAAGAGACAATGAATGCTATTGCTGCTACAAAATTGATTGTGCAGCATGTGTCTCATGAAAGTGAACCTCTTGCAGATCTGCTAGTTTCGATTCGTACGCGTCTAGCTGATGCTGTTGCTAATCTTACGGTATGCTCAATTAGCATTTGCATTAACTAGTAACGCGTATATGGTATTTGTTTTGTTCATTTTCTGGTGGTTTGCAATGTGATTTATATACTATATATTAGGCTTGTAGAAACTAGTAACTAGAAACAGTGAAGCGTTCGATGATAAAATTTCCATTTTGTCTTGTCTGTAGGTCCCTACATGGAGTCCACTAGTACTAGCTGCTGTTCCAGATGCTGCGAAAATTGCAGCATATCGATTTGGTGTGTCTGTTCGACTATTGAGAAATATTTGCTTGTGGAAGGACATATTTGCAATGTCAGTGTTAGAGAAGCTTGCTCTAAATGACCTTTTGTACGCAAAAGTTCTACCTCACTTTAGAAGCATATCAGAAAATGTTCAAGATGCAATAACAAGAACAGAACGGATTATTGATTCCCTATCTGGCGTTTGGGCTGGCCCAAGTGTTACTGGAGACAAAAGGTATGTTTATAGTAATTTGTTAATGTTGTTGTGAAACTGGTGGTGGTTGCATTTTTCTTTTGATAAGACATTTCCGTATTCTTTTCTCGATACTCTTCTTAATCATGTTACTGTGCATACCAGAAATAACTTGGGGCTAATGGGGTGGGACATTCATTAAATGCCTACTTGACACCTCCATCGGGGTAACTGGGATTGGAGTAGAGGTCATAGGTTTAATTAAACTTCCTAATTAATTTGCTTCTTTGTGGTTGTGAAGTTGTTTAACTCAAGTATGATCTCAGATACTGTGTAACCTTATTATATGTAGTGCATACAATAATAGTATTGCATCTTCATGTGTGTTAATATAATTTTGATCAAATCTAATACTATCCATGTCCTTCTCTATTCTTAAATTGCAGCCACAAATTGCAACCTCTGGTGGCTTATGTGCTGTCACTTGGAAGGATTCTGGAGAGAAGAAATGTACCGGAGAGTGATCTAGCTCGTCGATTAAAGAAAATACTTGTCGACCTCAATGAATATGATCATGCCAGGACTATGGCCAGAACCTTCCATCTCAAGGAGGCATTATGAGCTTGGGAATTTTTGTTTTTGATAAACATGGTCTCTTGGTATGTTGAGGAGTTCGGCCCAGGGTTAGCCTCTCAGATAGCCTTTTGGCCTTATCAGGTGTATGCTTTATGATTTGCATCTTTCACTCCCAGAGTCAGCTTTAGTGTATGAACTTGCTGGAACATCATATGAAACTAATTGAGGACCTTCATTGCTTAATTTGTCACCACAACGGGTATGTCTTACCAATGACCCAAAATGCATATGTATCATCTCACTTTCGGGGAGCAGTGGGAATATTTTTTTATCTTACCACTTTTTTATTCCATTTGCTATAACTGGGCCTGGAGAACAAATTTTGTAAAATTTTCGATTCTCTACTGTGATTATTTAGACTACATCTGATACTGAAATTAAGTTTTAGTGGAGTTTATTTCCAGCAAGGTGTTTAGACAGTTATATTGTATCATCATTGTAAAATCTCATAATAATACGGGGTACAATTTAACCAATTTGTAACAATGGTGTTCTCAAGAAATGTTGAAATTCAATTTCCAAGCCTTAACCTTGAAGGCAGGGTTAGAAAGGCCCCACTTTGCTTTTGCAGTATTTTACCACTTTTGGTAATCATTTACACAGAATCTTGTATCTCCTGCAGACAGCAAGAATGTGATTTATAGCCCAGTTTGGCGCATAATATTTATGTTCTTGAGGGAGCTAGAATTTGCCTGCAAGGATTTGAAGCTGGCTTCTCTCCTTTGATGAGGAGCAATAATATATGAATTTGTGATGAAATTTGGAGCATTTGGGACGAGGTCACCAAATGTGTCTAATTGTGTTTGTATAAAGGTCTATTACAAAAGTAATTTACTTTAAGATTATTACTTCAATCAACATAGAATTTACATTGAATATTTCTTTTATAAAAGTCTCATCACCAACCTAATAGAATACCAATTAGGGTTGAGGGATGGTAGGAGACATGTTATATCCAACCTTAACCTGTTTTAAGGTTTGGTTTGGTAATTCTGTAGACTCAAGCACGTCCCTATACTTCAATAAATTTGATGTTTTGCAGGTAAAGAGACTAGAATGGGTGTCTTAAGAGTTAGGTTGAGTACTTACTTAACTGGATCAGATCTACAAATGTTTATGATATTTTTTAATTCTCTCTCCATCCTGTTTAATCACAACCTCAACACAATTAAATCTCAACCATTTGATTATTCTAACCACAAGGAAATTGAAAAGAAAAAAAAATCAAGTTAACTTTCTGTATGCAGAAACCAGTTTCGTTCTCTCTCCAAAACTATAACCAAACCTTGAACCACAATTGCAGCATCCAAGGCCATGTTCTCCCTCTCCCAATATTCTGAGAAAGTAGCAACTAATTATTTTCCTCCTTGACATCACCAATCTACCAAGCCAGAGCTCATCAACGACGTCACGGTCGCCTTCAAAATCATTGACAGGTTAAATATCGTCCACACTTCCATGCAACCCCCCAAAATCCATGAGCTCAACGCCATGCGTTGTTTCCACACCACCATGCAATCCTTGAGTCCACTAAATCATGGATACCAAAACCAAGATCTTGAGAAAGTTAGGTTCTCTCTTGCGGCAAAGGAGGCACAATAGTGTAGCTTCTATGCCTTGCTTTTTAAGGATGATTGATTCCATATGGTTTCCGAGAATGGTGCGAGCGGAAGAACAAGACTTTGGATTTTAGAATTCTGCGGTTCCATGATTTGCTATTGTATGTATTCTTAGAGGTAGGGATGATAATGAGTACACAATAAATGAGTGATGTTATTTCAACATAGCAAATTTGATAACTTTTTCCAACATCGTATAAAACAGTACTTTAGCTAGGAGTATTTTAGGTAGATTTTCGAATTCTCCGGTTCCAACTTGACCTTTATGGTTTATCAAGTTAGTATGTTAACAATGCATTTATCATTCTTTGAATATAAAACAGTATAGTAAAATATTGCCATGTGTTATCATTTATAAGTTTTTTTTTTAATGGCAAAAATATATTATATAGATATATCAAAGACGAAATACAAAGTACAGTTAGTACTACTAAGACCACCTAAAAATATATATTTTACAATTATAGTAAAATATATTTATTTATTCTATAACACCACTTTAGCTAGAACTATAAAAAACTTAATGATTCCCTAACATCAGCCTAGTAGTATATACAATAAAATAGAATGTAATTGTTCAGGCTTCACCTAATAACGTGTAGTTGAGTCCATCTATATATAACCACTTAAGCATGCAAACTAAATCTACCAGGTTAGTGAGTAATGAAAAGAGAAGCCAAAATAGTCTTTATAAACTTCAAAAGCATAGTTTTTTTTAGAGAGCAAAAGCATGGTTAATGATCTATCAATATTTTAGAGGCATTGCAGTCATCCTCCTAAAAACATCTTGTTTTCACATTTATCAATTGCTACTAATTAAAAGCCAATAAACCATTATGAAGGCATAATTAATAGAAAACCAATTCAACATACTACCATCTGTACATAATAAAGAAGTCACAAGTAACTACAAGCAGTCAACCTAAATAGAAAATATATAAGCAGTAATCATCTATTTGATTGCAATAATAATAGACATTTCCTACGTTAATTTTCTAAGTTCTGCAAGCTCTTTTGAAAGAGTATCCCTCTTCAATTCCAGCCTTTGGATCTTCTCTTCCGCCTCTTCATAATCCTTCTTCGTTAATTTGACTATAGAGCCAAAACTTGATGCTTCACGAACCAACCATGAGGCTTCACTAGCCAAACTTGAAGCTGCACTAATCATATTTTCAAAAATATCCGCCATTGAAGCTGGGGGTGCTAGTTTGTTTGCTTCGGACTGCTTGAATAAAATGAAAACAACATTACTACTTTTGTTTTTTTTTTGGTAGATAACAACATTACTACTTTACTAATTAAACTTGACAATAAAACAGATCATTTAAATATTTTTGGTTATTAAGTATGTGAGACAATGAAACTTGACAATTATATTAAAACATCCTTTAGTATACTTCCTCTAACTGATTTGATACACTAAATTGACTAATACAATATAAATTCATAGACCAAATTAGCAAACAAAAGAGCTCTTGTATTTATGACAACTTTACCTCTTCAACATTCATTCAACATTTGGTTTTCCCTATATTTCTCTTTGTATCACATTGACCTATTACATATAGCATATGACTCTTTATTTCCTTATCTCTCAAGATGTAGATATGATGTAATAGGTGTTTAAAGATTATTTTCCTAACAAAAAATACAATTGAGAAGCCTAAACTGGTTAATGAGAGACATATTTTGCAGGTGTACGTTTTTGTAATATTTTGGTTAATTAGATATTATAGCTATGTGTTTCACAAATTAAAAGACCAAAGTTAAAGTTTACTAAAAACACATCAACATTCAATGGGTTTAACTAATGTTATTTTATTGGTGTCATTAAAAAAAAGAATTTGTTATATTTTTTTTTGAAAGATATATATTTGTTATATTGTTATAATCATTGAAAAAGATAATTATAGTTTGTTACAATATGAAAGTGCAAAATACATATTATTTATACCTATAATTTTAATCAAAATCAAAATAATTTTAATAAAAATTTATTTAAAAATATTGTTTATAATTTACACGCGTTAGCGCGTAATAAAAAAAGAGCGGACATACGGTCATATAAATATTTTCACTTCCGATTATACCCTTAAACAAATTTGCTCATAATAATGTTATATTATTGCTGTCATTTAAAAAGATAAGAATTTATATTATATTTGTTACATTATTGATGTCAATGAAAAAGATAAATATAATTTGTTACACTGAAAAAACAAAATATTTATAGTCTATACCTATAATTTTATTCATAATTAAAATCTAGACCAAATAGACCAAAATATCTATACCTATAACTTGAGATTCATTGAATAGTTGATGTATCCGGTCTATATATAGACCAAATACATAAGTAATTCAATGAATCTGAAAAGTGGATTTTTTTTTCTTATATCATTGACCATAAAGGTAGTGTGTTGTTTAAAATTTATATGCATTAGCGCGATTAAAAAACGAATAAACCAGTAACACTAATAATAATAATAATAATAATACTTAAAAAAAAATTAGAACTAATAACAAACACAGAAGCTAGATATAGGGTTTTCTCGCTTGATGGGTAACGCCAACAAATTCTTCAACTGTGGTTTTGTTCATGTCACTTTCACCATTCTCGTGAAATAAAGAAGCCTTCACCATGTTCATATCATCAGAAGAACCAACCCCATCAATGGTAGTTGTAGCACCAAAAGCATCCTCTTTCACCATGTTAATAGGATTAGAAGAATTGTTTTTACCTGAATCCATCTTGCTTGCTTGTCCACACCACCAACCCCACAAACCCTAACTCTAAGAATTGAAAAACAATGCGAAATTGTGAATGGCACAAAATTTCGTTCTCTCAATCTTTAGTGTAAGACAAAGAAGTGGTAACCTTGTCCAATGAGATAGTATATATAGGTAACTGACGCAAAAGATTAAGCTACTTGTGCCTCACTTTATGATATGGGTCAGCCTATTTTTTGTTTATAAATACATCTTGGTTAGTTTTTTTATAACTAATCTTGGTTAGTTTTTTAATTAAAGAGGAATGACTCAATTTAATTCATCATAATTTTCTCGGTGCAGAAAAAAGGGTGGGTTTGTTTTATTTTTTTTTAACAAAAATTAAATTATTTCTTTAAAAAAAACACTTTTGTCATTTTTAAGTGTTTGTTTAGGATTTTCTGAAAAACTATTTTATCAAAAAATCTCTTTTGACTCTAAAGTGAAAGTTATTAAATTATTTTTTTTCAAATGTCCATTTTTTTTTAAATAAGGAGGTAACACATGAACTAGAGAAAATTCATTTACTTCAAAAAAATGATTTTTTGGATATTAAAAATTATTTTATTAAAAAGTGTTTTTTTGGATAGTAAGTGTGTTAAAGAATCTCACATCGGACAAATGATCATGTGTTTATTAGTGAGAGTAGTCCTCACCTCACAAGACAATTTTATAGAATAGTGTTAGGCTCAACCACAATTTCTAAAATAAATAAACACAAATAGCTTCAGATTTTTTTAAAAAAATAACTATAACAAACACATCCTAAATTCAAGCGAGTCTCTAAACTTTTTATAGAAAGAACAAATTAGTCTCGGTTACAATGAGTCAGAGACTAAATTTGGCACCATATGTTGGGGATTAATATTGGTATTATTATTTCTTAAGGACTAAATTAGATCGTAGGAAAATTGTGTGGGATCAAATTGAGTTTTTATTCTTTAATTAAACAATCTAAAGAAAAATATCTGACTGAAAACAAAAACTAAAGCTAATAATGTTTGAATTTTATTTTAACTAGCGTCAAAACGGACAATAACGTATCTATTTTACCGCTTTTTTAGTTTGGTTTTTTAATAAATCAAACTAGTCCATCGAGATTTCGAACCAGTGAGAATCAAACCTGAGACATTGAATAGAGCACACTTTAAGGTCCCAAGTCAATACCACTTGACAAACCAAAGTGGTTAATTATATACTTATATTAATTAATTATTTAATATTAGTATTCTTTATTTAATTAATTTTTTATTAATTATTTAATTAATTATTAGTATCCTAAATTTTACTATTTTCATCAATTAAATAGTTTTTGGATTTATTAAATATTTAGAGTACTTTATAAGTTAAAATTCTAAATAGAAAAAGACATAAAACACAACTTCCTCTTTTCCAAATAGTTGATGTTATTCTTTTTAGGATACTCTTAATTATTTATTACTACTTTATGTTTTTTCGATTCTTTAATTTATCTTTTTCATACCATTAATGATAGATACTTTTACAAAAGAACTCATAATTTATCTTTCTCATATAAAATTAATTGCAATTTTTAATTTGTGTGAAATGGTCAAAATGACTTATAATTTAAGATGAAAGGAGTAAACAATTAAGCTAAACTTCAAAAGTTAGGAGAGGATGTAAAGTTGGTTTGATAGTTTTGATGAGAAATAATGCCAACAATTATTAACAATAGTTAGTTTGAAAGTTTATAAATATACACTTACTTTTTAATTTGGAAGAGCAACGACACTATTAAAATCTGCATAAATCACAATCTTTGAAAAGTTGGATCATAGACGTTGGAATGTTTCTTGATTTGGTTAATCACGTTGAAAAGACATTTGAAATCTATATGCTTCAAAATGAATTATCTGTTTCATTGCATTTGTCCTTGAAATTCTTTGTTTGTTTCTGCACGTTATTAGAAGAAGACAAAGTGTAATATCTGAGTTTGATAGGGACATCTTCAAAAGATGACAAAGTCTGACGTGTCCTTCAAAGTCTTCAAACTTCTTTAGAGGCTAAACTTATTCGGAGTCATATGTCCTTCAGAGTCTGATGACCTTCAGAGGTTAAACTTCTTTAGAATCTGATCCAGAACTTCAACTTCTCCCAAATTCCAAAGGCTCTTGCATATGTTATTTCAGTCCCAAAAACTTGATTTAATACTTTGAATTTTAGTTTGTAGTTCTGCACACTTGAGCATATATTAACATATCAAATTGTACTTTTAATATTTTGTTATCATCAAAACTTAAGAGGCATTGTGCAAAACCCGTTTTGTTTCAGTACTTAGGTTTTTTAAGTTATTTAATTGTAACTTTTAAATGTTGAATAACTTACATTTTAAGAACTAGAATTCCCAAAATTGTTAAAGTAAGAACTGAAATTCTCAAAATTGTTAAAGTTAAATAACTTAAAGACCTAAGTGATACGAAAAACTTAAAAGAACCAACTTATAACAATTGAATAACTTAAATGAACTTCAATATAATTTAAACTTTAATTTTATAATATAGAAAACGATAAATGTCAATTATGATATAATGCAACTTTTATCATACAAATGAAAAGGTTTGAATGACTAGCAAATAAAAAAAGTTTGAATGAATTGAGTTGGAAGGTTCATCCAAGTTTGAAAATGTCTCGAAGCTCAAAGAGCGCCAACAAAATATTGCTTACATACTTTCTCTGTCTCAAATCATATGATGTTTTAGACGTTTCATACACGTTAAGAAATGTAATTAATTATATACAGAAAAAAAATATTATGAGTTATTTTACAAAATCGTTCATTATAAATGGTATGAGAAAAATAAATTAAAGAATCGAAAGTTGAAAGAGTAATAAATAGTTAAGGGTATAATAAAAAAAAATAACATTAATGTTCAATTGAAATTGTAAAACGACTTATAATTTGAGACAATTTTTTTCTTTAAAGAGACTTATAATTTGAGTCAACATGGTCCTTGCTTTGATGACTAATGTTAAACAGACACTTCGATAAAATATTAGTCATTTTAATAAGAAATTGATTGTACAACTATTATTTTTTGTTACCATGCTAAAGAAAAAAAAAAGAACAGAAGAAAAGAAAAGAAAAAAAGAAAAAAAATTACAAACTACTCTCTAAAAAAGAAAGTCCTAGCTGCATCCATGTTCGAAGGATATAAGAGAATTTGAAGGGGAGGCATGGTGAACCAAATCATGATATGAGGAGGTTCCAAACTTGATCAAAAAATTCGCACATTGATTTCCCTCTCCAAGAGTGTGACAAACTTCATACAATTATTGTTGGGACAAAAAAAAATTCTTCCTTTTTTAAGACAAAAATGACAGAGAGAAACATAATAAAAATGTAAAAATACAATATAAGACAAATCAGACTTCGTTGTTTTAAAAATTATCATAAAATAATTATACAAATATCATTTATCTTTTAATAAACTAAACCTCTAGACAAAAAATGAAAATGGAACAGGTGTTGATATTCCACCTCATCTTTAAACCTGGCCTGCACACGCCTTTGTTTACCAAATCCAACATAACAGCCCCAACGTCATTTTTTTTTGTACTACACGTACAAACAATATATTTATAGGTTTCGATAACAAATAATTTTAAGACACTTGTTAAAAATTTAAAAATGATAATAATTAATAACATTCATGTATAAAAAAATAGTGTTTTGATATTTTAATATGTTGAATGAACAAAATTTAAGATAAAGTTTTCACTTTAAACTTCTTATCAAGTGCTCTTAGGATATTTGTTAATATTTTTCTATATTTATTTGTCCTGATCCTAATTCAACAAATAAAAATTGCAAAATTATTACAATAAATATTGTAATTAGAGTTTGAATAATGATTATTTCATTTATATGTGTGAGTTTATAATAATATTTACCGTCATTTCGTCTATTTACAACGACAAAAATAATGTATTTAAAACAAAAATAATCTTGCTAAATAAAGAAAAAATAATCTTGCTAAATAAAGAATTTAGACGACATTTTAACAGATGAAAACGAAGTTTGAAGTTCCCTGGAAAATTCATAAACTGGCCTGACACCCTTACTTTAGCTACACGGCACACAAATAGATTCAATCAACTAACCTCTTAGACAAGCTAGTAATAAGAAAACATTCATCTTTAAATTTTAGATATTTTACTTTTAAATTGCTATACTTCATATAAAATCAAATATAATTTTAATTTTTATATAAAAAAATATGTTATTTGGTGCACTTCATGTTAGTTTTCATGTTTTTTTTTTTCATGTAAATTCTCTTATTTGAATATGATCAAATTCACACATAATTGACGTTAAATATGAATATATTTATCTACAAATATTCAAACGTTTATTTCTATTCCGTAAAAAAAATATTTATTTCTTCATTTATGAGAGACTGATACTTTGCTTAGACTTAACCCCAATGATATTCATCTTTTTCAACTAGTAATAAAGTTTCTCTTGAACGAAAGTAGTTGCCTAGCTCCACGTTAAACTGTGAAGAATAATTCTTCAAAATAAGTAAGATGTATTTAGAAGAATTGATTTCTTCCAACATATATTTTTCCTATTTTACTTATTTCAAGTTATTTAAATTTCTTCAAAAGAAAAAATACAAGTTATTTAAATATTCATTACTCAACAAACAAAAAAGTTATTTAAATATTCAATTCAACTAACTTTAGAAAAAGTAGTACTTACATGTGTTTATTTAAAATAAAAAAAAAAGATTATTCTTGAAGACTTAACTCACTTGTTACGCGTTTTCTCTACTTTTCCACCGAACCCTTCTTCAACCTTATTCTTCTTCTTCTTCTTTAACCATTTTCGTTTCTTCAATTCAATTCTCAGAGAGTGAAAAAATGAGCGATAATTTGATGGAAAAAGTGAACGCGTTCGGAGAAAAGCTAAAAATCGGTGGTGTAGAAGTAGGTAGAAAAGTAACAGAAGGAATGAGTTCAATGAGTTTCAAGGTTAAAGAATTCTTCAACGGTCCAACCCAAGTCGATAAGCTCGTCGAAGATGCTACTTCCGAAGCACATGAAGAACCTGATTGGGCTATGAATCTCGATCTATGTGATTTAATCAATACTGAAAAAGTTAACAGTGTTGAATTGATCCGTGGAATTAAGAAACGGATTATGATTAAAATTCCTAGGGTTCAGTATTTGGCTTTGGTTTTGCTTGAAACTGTTGTTAAGAATTGTGAAAAAGCGTTTTCTGAAGTTGCGGCTGAAAGAGTTCTTGATGAGATGGTTAGGGTTATTGATGATCCTCAAACTGTTGTTAATAATAGGAATAAAGCTTTGGTTATGATTGAAGCTTGGGGAGAGTCTACTGGTGAACTTAGATATCTTCCTGTTTTTGAAGAAACCTATAAGGTTCCTTTTTTTGCATTTTAATTTTATAATTATTGATTTTTATGATGATGATGATGAATTTGTTGATATAAGTTTTGTAGATGCTAATAATCTTATGTGCAATTGAATTTCTATTGTTTTTAGCTATGAAGCACTGACACTGATAATAATTTGAAAAAATAAATTAATTGAATGTAATCACATGTGTCGGTGTTGTGTTGGTGTTGAACACTGACACGTGTTGGGCATTGACACGTGTTGGACATCAGACAAGCCTTCGATCAGAAGTGTCAATGTTATAGAGGTTTTTAGCAATTTTTAATGAACATGATTTGATGATAATGATTATGATGAGGATTTTGAAACAAATTTAGTAGATGCTTATAATGTTATTTGCAATTGAATTTCTTGTTCTTGTTAGCAATTATTAATGACATGTTGACACGGCTTCGATCTGAAGTGTCGGGGCTACAGAGATTGTTAATAATTATGATGATGATGATGTTTTTGAAACAAATTTGATAGATGATAGTAGTGTTATGTGTAATTGAATTTCTATTCTTGTTAACAGTTGTTTATGAGGATGATTTTTTTTTGTTTGCAGAGTTTGAGATCAAGGGGTATTAGGTTTCCTGGTCGTGATAATGAAAGCTTGGCTCCGATTTTCACTCCTCCTCGATCGGCTTCTGTGCCAGAGCCACCTCATGTGGATGATATTCCACGCCAGTTTCAGCAGGATGTTCCTGTGCAGGGTTATACGGAAGAACAGACGAAGGAAGCCTTTGATGTTGCGAGAAATAGCATTGAGCTTCTTTCTACTGTGTTATCATCTTCACCGCAACAGGATGTTTTGCAGGTTTCTTTTTTGTTTTGTTTTGTTTTGTTTTGTTAGTTGCATTTTTTCTTCTTTCAATGTGCCGTGTTTGATGCAGTCTTTTTATTTGGTATGTTTTGAAGTAGAATGTTGTGTTGCAGATAGAACATGGTTTGTTTTAAATTAATAGGTGTAGCATGTGTGTTGCATT
>Ga0099826_10000617_pt1 | contig 18162 bp, 9 predicted proteins | sample Mtrugardesep15_FD_76830 | JGI IMG/M metagenome (GOLD analysis project Ga0099826, IMG submission 76830) | Root nodule microbial communities of legume samples collected from California, USA - M. trunc garden sep15 | ecosystem: Host-associated > Plants > Roots > Nodule | place: USA: California... | reverse complement strand
ATTTCTATTTGATGAAACAGAAAGTTGACATACTGGTATATCAGCCTCTGGATACATCAACATGAGAGGCACCCATGTTCCATGATCAAGACCGCGTTTTTTATCTTCGTCCACTCGACTCAACCCGGATGCTTCGATCAGTTCCTTCACCCTCTTTGCTAACTTTGGAGCCCCTGGTGCTGGATACTTGAGCTGCAAATAAAGAACAGGTTCAAACAGATAGATAGAAAACAAAAATGGACCACTGTGGAGAGATTGGAACAACATCAAATTAGAATTACTAGCTCTTCAATTGATACTTAGGATCAGCTTAAGTAACCAAAAACAAAACGATACCGATACTAGAGTCCAATCATTCAGTGGAACCAAAGTTCGGATTCTGACTTAAAACAATTAGGCCATCTTTGCTTACCCGGATCAGTTATGATTCAATCGAAAATTTGAAATTCAACCAACCTAATGTGTAATGTATGCATATTATTACAATTTACAACCTCAATGTTTGTTTATCCAATCTATTGCTACAATTTCTTAATTTTCCGGTTCACAAACGGATTTGGATTCTTTGCGAGCGAACAACCAAGATTTATTCCATTACATGGGATCGACTACATAGATCAAACGACATCTCAATGTTCTATCATATATCATATCTTTATTCATCTCATTTCAATATCAAATTTCAAGATGTTTATCATAAAGTCTAAATATAATTGAAATCATTGACATGAGACATAGTGCAAAAGTACATAGAAACAAACAAACCTTGTACATGCTCCTAGGAAAACCACCAAAATCATGGATGGTTTCATTGTGATTAACAACGTTAACGGTTGGAACAGAAGTGTCCCAATGACCAGAGATAACAAGAATGGCAGATGGTCTCTCAGGAAAGACCTCCTTCCATGATGTCAAGAATTTCCATGCAGGAATTGTTTCATCTATGGCTAATGTTGGTGATCCATGTGATATGTAAAACGTTTCCTTCAATGCCATTTTTTGCCTATTGAATTAACTATTTCTCTTGTATTTTCGTTCCTTGGTGTATAATATTGAAGCCTGTTATGATAAAATCTTAATATGTAATTGATTTTATATAGTTTTTTAAGATTAGAAGGGAATTAAATAAAAATGGTATGGTGACAGAATGGACTTTTTTGCATTATCTCAAATCTTACGCGTTTATAAATGTGGACATTTGACCAAACTCTTTTTTGATTCGTTATTGCTCTTTCTTTATTGGCCACTTTCCTTGTCCAATTCTAATATTCAAAGACATGATCTATTCCATTTGGAAACTTCCATTATCCTATTATATATGTCGTTATGGTTTAAGCTAATATTTATATTTCTAGTAAACTGAAGTTATATTTGTCAAGAGAGAAAAAAGAAAGGTTATATGTTTATACTACAGATTCTGTAGACTTTTACACCAATAGAGTCATTTCAATATTGTATATAAATGAAAATACTAATTCCATTTTTAATTGACTCTGTCTACAACTTCCTTCCACTAAAATCAATGCCAACTGCAACAAGGTTCCTCTAAATCGAATTAGAACTCAAGGCCATCTTCATTGACCTCTCAATCGAATAGTACTCCCTTCGTTTTAAAATGAGTGTCGTTTTAGCCAATTGCACACAAATTAAGAAATTGAATGAAATAATCATTAGACATAACACTTTTACTAAAATGTCCAAGAAAAAGACAAATAAAGTTGCATTGAGAATTATGCGAGAGAAAAGTTAAATCATTTATTGAGGGTAAAGTTGGGAGAAAAAAATTAAAGTTGTATTGAAAATGTAAAGTGACATTCATTTTAAAACAATTTTTTTAACTAAAGCGACACTCATTTTAAAACGGAAGGAGGGAGTAGTTGAGTTTTGACATCATTGATTAGCTATGAAATGTGACCAAGTAACATGCGAAGATAATTTTTCTATTTGTCATTATAAAAAGAAAAGGCAATTGCTAATTTGTCAAAAATAAATAAAGGAAATTGCTAATATGCAGTATTACCATGGAACATTGGTTAAGAAAATAAAAGTAAAAATTTTCTATTGAAAAATGTGTATTCAAATTTTCTAGGTTTAATCATTGTTTTGGTCCCTTTAACTATTTTTTTAGTTTTATTTTGGTCTCTTAACTATTTTTCGTTCCGATTTAGTCCCTTAAAGCTATCTCCGTTATCCAAGTTAAGTCCATTCTGTTGAATTAAATTAAAAACTCACAAAAGACTAACTTCGTTGACGGAGATAACTTTATGGGACTAAATCGGAAAGAAAAATAGTTACGGGACCAAAGTAAAACCGAAAAAATAGTTAAGGGACCAAAACATTAACTAGCCAATTTTTTAGAAATTTTGAAATTGTTATTTTCAATGTAAAATTTCTATTTTTTGCATCCATGATTAATGTTTTTGGGACACTTGTTACTATGAACCTTAAATAAATAAGAACAGACGTGAATATTATTGAAAAGATGAACTAACATTTTTTTTTAAAGAACTAACATTGTCAATATTATTATTGTGTAAAAAAAAATGTCAATATTACTGAAAACTAAAAAATCTTGAGAAGGCACACAAAATCTCTGCTACTTACATGGCCAATCCTATCTTGCATCTTCTAAGTCATGGATTCTTTGTTTAAGAAAACCAAACTCAAGCCTAAAGATACAAACATTTTCATTATGAATTGCATCCTCATAATGCTGATTTTCTCTCCTTACCATAATGCTGAGTGAACTGGAACAAAAACCATTTAACTTGATCATTATTATCAAGTACAAGAATAAAATACACCAAACAAGAGCATCCAACAATGTAAAGATCATGGCAAATCCCACCTTAAAATATATTAATAAAACGAAACAATGCATGGTTTTAGCTTGCTGATCAAAATTCAAACAGTACAGGAAATATGAGATGCAGCTTTGCTACTTTTCATAGGCCAATGAATCAATGCACCAATGTATAAATAAATCATAAATGTTACAGCATCCCATTAAGAAGAAAAAAAACTAAAAGATAATCTTAAAAATCAACTCTTCCTCTTTGTTGTCCTTTTCAACTTCTTCTTGGCAGAGCTAGGATTAGTAATCTTACATGACTTTGAAGCATAACTTCTGAGTTTTTGAAGGATCTTCCTTTCACTGATACGCAGAACCGAAGAATGATACAGCTTTCTATCTCTAACAAAACTACACCTTTCTAATGCCTCGATATCGTCTTCTATTGATTTCAAACCATAGAGACTCTCCCTCATATCAGCTAGTGACAACAAAGCATCACAAACTTCTTTTGTCATCAAAGTTTTCTTGCTCATGTTAGACAGCTTCTTTAGAAAGATATTATCATTCAAAAAAGTGGTTTTTTCATTTGATTCATGACAATTTCCAGCAACTGCTACTGATAAGTCTAATTTATGGTAAACATCATCTGGTAAAAATATGATGTATAATAAAATAAGGAGTTCAATCTGTGGTTCTCCATCAAATGATATCTCGAAATATTCAGAGTTTTCAGTGTCACTAGAATAGCCTAACCTTCTCCAAAGGGAGACTCTTGATCTGTTGTGGCGATTGGAGAACAAAGAAGAACACCATTGAAGTACTAGTTCCAAATCAATGTTCACGATATCATAGGTGTTATCTTGCTCGGTAAATCCATATCTATGTAGCAAAGCGGCATTACCCAATATCCCATAAGTATTAAATACCTGTATCAAATGGAAGAATAAGAGGTTTCCATGTCAAAGAAAACTATAATGTATTTTATCAAGAGTAGAAGAGTGACTATTGGAGATCATTGAACATTTAAAAACTATAAAATGGATATAAATAAACAAATAAATATATGCTATCTGAGGTTTATTTCTATGAAATTACACAATACTGATCATCACTTTTGAGTGGAAGTTAAAAAATAAAAACACATAGATGAAAGGAATTTTCTTACCTCGGCTCCACTGCTAACATCTTTTATCATAACCATCTCCAGCATTGAAGTATCATCCTCAGTAATTGAAGAATACTCCATGCCGCTATCAACACCTTTCTCAGTTTTATCCATAGAGGAATTTTGAGCTAATGCATCTTCATCAATAATTTCGTCATCAGCATCATCCTCAGATTCGTTGTTAGAAGACAACGCAGTGAAATGCACATCTTCCGCACCAGTTTTATGATTGAATCTGGTGAAGACAGTGTTGTAGCCGACATTATTAGAAAAGAATACACAGATCACTGTTAGAATAAATCAGTAGGACAGAATAAGGGCAACAGTTAATCTGTTACGTAGTTATATTAGTCAGTGAGGAGGGATATAAATAGGGGGAAATCAAAATAGAGTCTTCATTCTGTAATAACATAACTTTTGTGTAAAAAGTTAAATCTTTTGCTAAGAGGAACCCTTGAGGAGAATTATAGTCTCAATTTCTGTTCAGTTTTGATTCAGCAATAAAAAGTTCCTGATTGTTCTTTCTATTTCTCAAGCTACATCAACTGGTCGACCTTCGACAATCTAATAACATATCCTTCAATAGTTTACATTTACAACCTGGGACCCTCCAAAAAATGTCATAATGAAACGTTTGCTTTGTTCTTTTGCGGTTGCAGACTTGCAGCACAAGGCTATCATGGCTGAAAGCATATGTTATACACTTGATAACAAGATGGAATTAATCTACCAATACTAGAACCACAAATTTATTAACCAATACATGTATGAACTAGTAAAACTATGGCATTGACAAGTGCCAAGTGCCAAGACAGTGTATATTATCATCTATCATGGTGCTCTTACTTCTCCAAAGAAAAGGATTCTGAATGATATTCTATCATTAAATTGACAGGCTAGAGTGAAGAATCTCCATGCATATTTGGTGTCTTAGAGTCAGTGATTGAAATGAGCATCTTAATGACTTGAGTTCATCTATGGTTTAGTGTTTTTAACAATAATGATGGTAAGACAAAATTGAAAAAGTAATAACTAGCAAGTGAAGGGGTAATCTTATGTTAGAAAAGAGAACCATAGCAATCACCAGAGGCTTCACTTACAGATCTGCCAGGGGAACCATGCCAAAACCATGGTAATCATCTATCTCGAAAGATCGAGAAGAAATAAGACTTTTGGCTGCAAAGTACTGTTCCACACCAAAGAATGCCGGGTTAAGCTTTGAAGGTTCTGAATCCAACAGGGGTAGAATATTCTCTCTCCAGTCCTCATAGACAAGAGCTTTGTCTTCTTGCACTGTCTGCCTACAATTGTAAGAGATCAGAAAATGTTCATGAAAGGAAAAGCACACAGTTTTGCATCTCACTATATCTGTCTAGTACCAAAGTCATGAAAATATCATATAACTTAAGTTTTATGCCACTCAAAAGCAACCAGCATCATAAACTAATTAATATGAACCCTTGTCTCTCTTCTGAAATTTTGAAACTCCCTTTCAAAGGATATCTTTGTGAAATAAATAAATTATAATTCATGTAATGAAGAGCAATAAGTATACTAAAAAGTTATTTGACATCATTCAAAATACGAAAGCTTCAAGGCGATTCTAGAATGCAAAAGTCAAATGAAATACAAGGCGTTAAACTAAACCTAAAGACAAACTAACCAGCAAAAAATGTATCAAAAAACAAGCAGGACTCTCTTGCCATTTTCACACAAGTATATTGCAGCAAAGAAAACTTTTAGTCTGTTTGGATAAACAATTTCATTAAACACTTACAGTGCCATAAACGCTTATCATATAAGTGCTTAAGCATAAGCTATTTCTAAAACAAACGATACAATAAAGTCAAGCTGTTTTCATGTAAGTTATATGTTGTTTTGATAACTTATCATGTAGAGCTTATTGAAATAAGCTGAAAACAGGTTATGGAAATGTCAAGACCTATCTCCATAAGCTCTCTAAACCAGTCTCACAAATGTTTATGTCAGTAAATAAGCTCAAATAATCCAATACAAACAACCCTTAACTCGCAATCAACAAACACGGCCCTATATTATGTTACCATAGTTCGATAAATCCAAATTAAATACATCCCACATAATAAGTTCAGCTCAATAATACATGAAATATACCTGATGAAGCTCAGTACCACACAAAAGGCGGTCTACTTCATCAACACTCCAAACCAAAGGCAAACATTCCTGTTGAGGCAAAAGCTGAAGATAACCAGCCCAAGGAGACTCCTCACCCAAACTCCTCTCATACATAATAGCAACAGCTAAACCCAAATAACCACCCAAACAAGCATTCTCAATGATCTCACAAGCACCACTAGTCTTGATTGTAAGACAAGCTTTCTTTGGCATTTTTGCAACCACATCACCTGCATTGATTTCACACAATGCTTTAACGGATATTCCTTCTTCTGGGGTGTCCACAAATTGCAATGTGTTGCTCCATTCGAATCCATTGGACTTCATCCATCGCTTGAATGCCCGCAAACGTCTGCATAGAGATTAAAGCATCGATTTTTAGCATAGCCTTTTGATAAGGAAAAATGGGTTGTGGCGAAAATCGAGAGAGAAGGTGTAAACATGCGTACCTGGTGGCCATTGCCGGAGACAGAGAGAGAGAGAGAGGAGTAGGGTTCAGCAACTCCAAATGTTAATTTTTATTTTATAATAATACACAAATTAGGATCGTCTAATCTTGATTGATCGATTAGGTTCGCTACAATCACTATTTCTAGCATTCGCACAAGATGCATCATAATATGTTGACAAAAAAAAAATTATTAACAAGTCAAAAAGTATACAAGCAATCAAGTCAAAAAAAAAAGCGAAAAAACAATAAATTACTACATTTTTTTGAGGGTAATAAATTACTACATTGTATATTATCTTTATTCAATATTATAAACAAAATCAAATTTCAAATCTATTGAATAGCTGATGTATTTGGTGTGTAATATAAATACATAATTATTCAATGGACCTAAAAAGTGATTTTTTTTCTTCTTCTTATAATAGTGATTGGAGAGAGTAACTGATGACGGGTCATCATATGGTATTTTAGGTTATGTTTTTATTAGTTTTATTTGCATTTGAAGACATATAAGATGTAATTTAGAGGAATTGTTAATGGTTTGAAAAACATATTGTATTGTTTTCATTTGAGTCGTTGTAATTCACTTCTATTCTAAATCATACAACTCCATAGATGTTTTGAGTGTTTTGTATAGTAAGAAATCATGTAAATCGATAAATCAAGACATCACGTGAAGGATCAAGGATATGAAGTTAGAAGATCAATCATCAATGGTTCGTATATGGTTGTCGAAAAAAGTGGGTAATTGTTAGTTACCAGCAACTATATAAGGACCCTCGCTCTTAAGCAACTAACAAGTCCCACGATTAAAATAGAAAATAAAATATAAAAAAGTTGGTCATACTATCTCAACTTCATGTGATTCTTTCTCTTTTCAATTTCTTTTTATTTATTTTATCAATGCATGTTAAAGTACATACTAGTGGACCTATTTAATGACTCTTTTTAGTTTAGTACCATTAGAGTCATTGAGTCTTTCATAGGTACCTTTATTTAAAAATTATAAATAAATGACATGTACATGTGGGATCCATTTAAAGATCCTTGTTAGTTTACTTCCATTATAAATGCTCTACGGCTTGATTGTTGTAAAAAAGCTTATGGATTTTTTTAAAAGAAGCTAAAAAGGAATTTTAATAACCAAACCTCTTTATTTGCCCCACACAAGGTGTGCTAGGCAGAAACAAAGAGAAAAATCAAATTACATCAGAACAGTAAAGGAACAACTGAAAGAAAATAGAAAGAACCATTACAAAAAAAAATAAAGGATTAGTCCACCATGAATGATAGTCAAAAACAAATTTATGTGTTGCGCTTTCAGCTAACCAAAACGTTGTGTCTTTATCTTGTCAAGCAAGTGGTGAATTTCTAAAGATTCTTGCATTTCTTTCTTTCCATAAAACTCAAGCTGAAGAAAACCAAACTAAACGATTAATGTTTTTCTCGTGTTTAGAAAAGCCTATGAATGAACCAAACTGAGCCTAATGATTGGGAATATTAAATGGTGTAACCAAGACAAAGTCTAACCAATCGTACACAACAAACCAAATTTTACAGAAAAAATTACATTGAAAAATATAGATGAGTGGTGTCCTCTAACTTACCACATCCCACACATTGTTAAGAAGTATCTAGAAGCACCCTTCTCTTTACCAAATTGTCATTTGTCGGTAAACGGTTGTGAAGTAGGCGCCACACAAAAAGATTGACTTTGAGAGGGACATCTTTATGCCAAAAAACATGGAAGTCATCTTAATTGATATGTTGAGTAGAAGTTTGTTGAAGAAAATTATAAGCATTGTTGACTGTGTAAGATTTTGAAGTGCGAAAATTCCACTGCCACTTGTCAGTAACATCATTCGGCAAAATAATATAGTTCAAACAAACACTACACTCCCTCTGTTGCTTCTCCTCCCACACCTGTAAAGGCATGCGCCACTTCTAAGCATCACCACTTTCACCCCATCCTAAGTGCTCAATTTCAGCCACCATAGTCATCTTGCTATCAGAAAGCTCAAAAAGGCGATTGAACCTATATTTAAAAGACACATCTTCCATCCACGGATCCCAACAAAAGAGCCCAAAATTAAAATTAACCTTGGGGCCAGAAATTGCCTCAAAAGGCAAAAGATCGGCTTTCAAGGAACGAACATTAGCTCAACTTTTGACTCCCATCAAAAGAGTGTCATCCACGAATTGTAAGTAAAAAACTGAGACATTATCTTACTGGTCGACAGAATACCCAGTTAAAAGACCATCCACAATTGTTGCTTTCGTGAAGACATTAATATCTTCGACAACTATTGAGAAAAGAAACAGTGACAAAGGGTCATCTTTACGAAGACCTCTTTCAAATTTGAACTCATTGGTTTGACTCTCGTTAACTAGAACAGAAGCGGGAGGTGTAGTAACACATTCCATGATCCATTTCCACCAGAGGGTACGACAATTCATCTTAACCATCACTGTTTCTGAATAATGTCAGTCAACCGAACCAAGAGCTTTGTCAAAATCAACTTTGAATAACAAAAATTATTTCTTTATAAAAAAATTTACAAGGACTAAAATGCTCACATAAAACTTTACAAGGACTCAAAGGTGGGATTTTTTCATAAGGACTAAAAACAAAATTTTGAATATTTATAATGATCGTTTACTTAATTAACCCTCTATTTTATAAGCATGAATCTATTAGATATTTGTACTAAGTCATTTGTGTATTTTATGTGCTTATATATGCACAAACAATTTTTTATCCTAATATGATGAAATTTCGAAAACTCATGAATATTTTCAAAATACCAACATTTGTACGAAAGGCCAATGTTGAAACATTGACATGATAAACGAGTCACAATTGAAACTAAGAAGAACTTTACTCACAAAAACAACAGAAAATAGAGTAAATGACAAAGTAAACCTTGTAGGCCCCATCGGATTTGAAAAGTAAATAAATCAGAAATGAATAATTATGTTGATAAAATGGTTTCATAGAGATAATAGACCAGCATTTGACCTTTGTTTCAAAAACAAAAAAGACTCGTATTTAACCAAAATATAAGATAATAAAAAAAACTGATATGGCCCATCAGATTTAAAAAAGTTAAAAAACGAGAATGAATAGTTTCATTTTCAAACTGTAAATTTTATCAGCATATATTTCACCCATTTTGGGGAGAAATTTTTTCTTTCTTTTCTGGAAGCCTCTCCAAAAGCTTTAATATCTCGTTTTTTGCTAGTTGAAACTAACCTCAATCCTCAACGGACCGTGCTACTTGAGCTTTGTAAATATAGAATACATGAGGTTCTCAATACAATCAATACAAAGCTTTAAAGAAGACTATACGTCTCTTGCTTTTATTGCAGAAAAATTAGTTGATGAAGGTCAAATGACGGTGTTATTGGTCTCCAAAGCAGCAAACAATGAAGATTTGCACAATATGTTAAGACATGAAGAGCAATTATGGCCTTATATTAGTCTTGATTGCGGCATTACGAGGTTATAAGTAAATGACGAATCATTTGTTCTTAGTATGAATCTGTCAATTTTCACCAATGATTATTACATTCATGGAGAGAAACTGATTATATTTTGCATCTACGTTTGCATTTTTGATATGATTTACTACTGACAATTAATTATATTATTTCGTATTTCATTTTATTAATTATATTATTTCATTAACTATATTATTATTTTTGATTCAGATGTAGTCCTAGATTTATTGAAGCATCAATCTCCGCATAAGAAATTTAGTTGGATTCTAATCTCATATGGAACAACTGAATGCAAAAAACTTCTTTTAGAGTTAGCAAGTAAAGGTCATTAATAAAATGTTATAAGCATTTTTCTTTCAAAAAAGAAATTCTAATATGTTGATTTGAATATACTGAACATCAAAACAAGATGGTAAAATAAAACAATTCCGCCCTGCACTGGGTCAAATTTAATTCCTTATTTCAATTGCACATTTCAATTTTTTCTTAGTAATTCACTTTTTCTTTCACCATTAATATTTTTTTCATCGCTTTGTTTATTATCTAATTTTTATTATTATATTCATATTTTTATTCTCATAAAAGAATATCCAATATTTTATCAAGATTTATCGTAATAACATATGTCGTCGTTGTTCATAATTAGTGTGAACTCAAAGAGTTTGATTTGAAATTATATCATTGTGTGTTGAAAAATATTAAAAAAAACAAGAGACAAATTATTATTATTTTGAAAACGCAAAAAAGGAATATATTAACACTGCTATAGCAACCTTTTCAACACAAGGTGTACGGAAAAGGCTACTAGAAAAGATACAAGCAGTTCAAGTAATTACAACAAGTGGTTTCCAATGCCTAAACATGACAAAGGGCTCGACCACCACATATGATCACCAAACATAAAAACAACATTTTTGACTTTCATCCACCACAATGAATGATATTTTACTATATCTAATAAATGAGCTATGGAATTTTGCTTTTGCTTAAAAAGCCTATTATTTCTTTCGTTCCATATAACCCACATCGTAAGTAACCAAATCAGCTGAAGAAAGGACCTTCTCGATTTCAATCCACCGGTATAATATTCAAATTGAACACAATGATGTGTTATATCACAATGATCAACACCATCAAAACCAATCCAAGACCTCACTAAAGGCCATAACGGACCGAAGCAGCTGCACTCCAAAAACAAGTGACGGGCATCTTCCACACAACCACATCCTAACACACATAAACTCGCCTCTACATCCAGGATACCATGGTTTACTAAGTTAGATTTAGTAGGGAGTCGATCTCGAAGCAACCGCCATGCAAAAATAGACACCTTAAGCAGAACCTGCTTGTGCCAAACCAATTCATCACACTGCCTAACATGCGGCATCTTCTGGTTAGTGAGCATTGCATACACCCCTCGAACCGAGTAGCCTTCATTAGGATCTGGTTGCCACTGCCACACATCAAAAGAAAGAGGCTGCAAATAAACATTAGAAAGTAACAACCTACACTCCTCTAAGAGTTCCTCCTCCCACACCCACAAAACCCTACGCCACTGCCAACCACCACCCGTCGCCCCCCATCCAAGAGAAAACGTATCTTTAATAGTTATTGATTTATTTAACGCTAAATCAAATAATCTGCTAAATCGAATCCAGAAGGGGACATCACCATACCACCGATCATGCCAAAACAAAGTGCTATACCCATCACCCACGCGTCTAACCACACAACCCTCAAACCAACCATCATCGCCCCCAGCAGTCCCATCCCTAATCCTACTAACCTCCCTCCACCAAATAGAACCGCTCCGGCCCCCATCCTCCCTAGGAACCAACACCCGATACCACAACCCTCCTCGATCAACTAATAATCCCCAACACCATTTCCCAAACAACGCCTCATTGAACTCTTTCAATTGCCTAACACCTAAACCAACGTACTCCTTTCTCATACAAACAGACCTCCATGCTACCTAAGATATTTTTCTATGTTCCTCACTCCCCCCCAAAAAAAAAAAATAGACAAAAGAGATTCTATGGAAGAGATTGTACCTGTTGGAGCCTTGAAGAAGGAAAGAGCATAGACAGGTAAAGCGGTCAAGACAGACTTTAGAAGAACCAAACGGCCTCCGAAGGAAAGATACCGGCTTTGCCAACAAGAGACAAATATTTGTCATAGGTAAATATATATACGTGACGTAAAAATCCATACCCATAAATATAAGTAAATAAAATCCTTAACGAGTACGGTGCAAATATATAAATATTTTTTCATATAAAAGAAAAAATATTTTTTTTTTCAGGGAAAAACAAAATATTTTAAAAAATACTATATTAATGTTGATATTTTAAAAATACTCATAAGATTTTAAAATTGCATCATTCATTTGTTGAAAATAAGCCAAAATTACATCATTACTAAATGTTCTAAGAATATATCTTTTTATATTCATTACAAAACGATCATTTAACCATTGATCAAACAAAAATCAATATAAATAATAATCTAAACAAAAATCAATGACAAAATAATAATCAAAACAAGCACACAAATGTTTCAAAGACAATAATAATCCAATTTACTCCCTCCGTCCTAAATTATAAGGAAAAAAAAATCACATTTTCTTTGTTCCAAAATATAGGCAAAAAGAGACAAACTTTTATGCTATTATCATGTTTTTTCAAAAAAATCTTCTTTCCCAAAGTAAAATTAAATGCAAATTGCATTCAATTTGTTCTCTTTTTTATTCTCTCCATAATCGTATTCCAAGAAGAATACAAAAAATTATACCTCAAATTACTATGTTTTAGTTTTCTTAATGAGTGTGAATTGGTGTTTTTTGCTTATAAATTGGGACGGAGGGAGTAGAAAGTATTTATAAGTAAATGTATTATTGTTTCAACAAGTACCCAAATGAAATCAGTGACCTAAATCCACAATAACAGATATTTGTACGACATAAATCAATGTTTTAGTTTCTAAGTTTCAATTTAAATGTTCTGAAACCTAAAACCACATAAATTCTACAATGTTTCAACAATGAACAAGATGAAAAAAGAAATGCACAACAGAGAACGACAACCCCTTGTGATATGTTCATGATAAGTTATACCACCCCTTGTGATGTGTTCATGATAAGTTAATCCATATATAATAAATTCTAATCACGTTGTCGGTAAGAATGTCTTAAGTAAAGGAGGATGCCCTTTGAGACATTCCCGATGAATCTTAAATCCTAAGTAGACTTTCTTGTTCATGGGGTAGTTAATACATTCTCTCCATGTATCAACCTCGAGTCAAAGGATCCATGTGTTCGGGTATTTGATGATTATGATGCATGAGTTATTTCCATGCGTAATGACTGTTGATTGTTGTTATGTGTTGTGTGTTCGAATATTTGTTAATGTGCAATTAATATTCTTTTATCTGTCATACTGTATTTTTTAAACCAATTACTCAATTTCGTATGTTTTTCTTGTGGCTACTTGCACAACATTTATGCGGGTAAACTACTAGACGACAACAATCGAAGAACTCATGGTCAAAGAAACAAGAAGAGCTCGAGATTAAAGAGACAAAATGATAATGATTGACATGCCACCATCATAATGGATAGTCTAGGATTTGTTTTATATTTTAGTCATTCAACATATTGAGATTGTTGTCTATATTTTAAATAATTTTTTAGCAAGTTTACGATGTGATACTTTTATGTTTACGAGTGTTTAATTTTAAAACAATTTTACTATATATTATTTTTTTATTAAATTATGCTTTTAAACACTTTTAAGATAGATGATGTCACAACTTCCAATTGGAATCATCTCCATTTTTTAAATGGAAAAAGCTTGATAGTGCGACAAACTACCCATAAAAAACAATGAATAAATAGGTACCTTTGGATATTTCATTAGATTGAAGTTTATTTTGACTTTTATGTATTTTGAAAAAATAATACCACTGGCCCCATAATTCGTGTGCCAATCGCACTGTTATTTCTCGCACCAAGTAGCAATGCTCTTCTTAAATAAAATGGATGTGCCCATTACGATGGTTTGAATTCAATAAGTGATATGAATGCAACATTTTTAAAATTGAAGACATTAATTGAATATTTATACATCAAAACTTTGATAATGGAACAAATGAAAGGGATAAAAAAATGGAAAGGATCTCGACTCCACAACGAAATCCTATATGATCCCTAATTAGCTATCCATCAACACAAATACTACGATGAAATATTAAGTCACGCCGTTTTTTTTTCTTTCTACTTCTTTTTTTTGGAGAGAAAATAGCTTATAGCTTTTCATTAAAAATCAAAGTCAAATTACAAGAAGGTACATTATCAAAGATATGGGGACTAGCTAGTGAAGTGGCCTCTCGAGCAAGAGTATGAGCGACCACATTCGCTTGTCTCCGACTAAACTCCACCTTAGAGTTTTCAAAATAATTGTTGCAATTTTTCCTACATTCATCCATAATAGTTCCAAACTCGGATATGTCATTCCTGCCCTTGCCCTTATTGAAATAATCCACAACTTTATTGGCGTCCATCTCAAAATCTACGTTCGAAAGTTGTAATTCTCGTATCCATTGAATAGCATGGTAAAGTCCCATCGCTTCTCCTACATCCGAAGAGCAAACAGGATTCGACCACAACGTTTTAGCTTTGATAAAATCCCCCTCCTCATCTCTAATACGCAACCCATATCCAACACAGTTCATAGATTCCGAAAATGATGCATCCACATTGCATTTTAGCCTTCCTTGGCATGGTTTCATCCATTTGTGATGTACTGGCAGCGCTGTTGCTACTGCAGATTCTGTCATGACACCAACAACGTGTGTCACAGCTGAACCTCCATCATTCCCACTCATTTGCTTCTTACAATTTGCAAGGTTCCAGTTTTGCAGTAATTGTTTTGCGCGCTCAACTACAACTTGCCAACTATCCGTAACATTCCCAAACACGCAAATTACAAGTTTTCCAAACACTCCACAACAATGTTGCAAACTGTTCCGCTTGGCCTGATGGCAGCTCGTGTAATAAAGTAAAAATAATTTCAGCCGCAGTATTACTATTTTGCATTACTGAAACCACTTTACTCGATAACAAACTGTGCTGCCACACATTCCTCGCTCTCGGACAGTCGAAAAACACATGACTTGTGTCTTCATAGCTTTCGTCACACATAGCACATAACGAAGTACAGTTCACCCCTTTGTCCAGCAATCTCGCTCGCGTCGTTAGGCAGCCCCGACAAATCCTCCATATTAAATTCTTTACTTTCGATGGGACTTTAAGTTTCCAAATATTACCCCAATTTCCTACCCGGTACAAGTGTGAATTGTCTGCTATATTTTCCGTACACAAATGATACGTACTTTTGACCGAATACTGCCCATTCTTCTCTAATCTCCAAATTAATTGGTCTTCCTGTACCTGCCTAAACATAGGAGTTCTAAGAATATCATGCACTACAGTTTGATCAAAGTAATAGCTAATAAGAGGATAGTTCCAGATACTGTTATTATGATCAATCAACAAATTAACTCTTGAGTGTTGAATGACATCACTCGATTGTCCAACACCTGAAATGCATCCCACGTTACTTAACCACGGCGCCTCAAAAATTGAAATGTTCATGTCATTTCCAATTTTCCATCTAGCTCCTGTACAGACAATTCTCCTTGCACTAAAAATGCTTCGCCATACAAAACTAGGATTATGGCCTATTTTCGCATTAACATAATCATACAAGACTAATAATACTTATCTTAGTTTTATTTATCTATTTATTGATGGTGCTAGTCATAATCTTGTGACTATGAGCTTATGTTTCGGTGGCAATTAAAAATGATAGACCGCTACTAAAAAATTTATGGGATTATGAGTTTGTTATTATTTTATTTTTTTGTTTTGGAAATTTGATTGATAAATTTTTATCAGCTTTTTTTAAATTATTTTACATTTATTTGTTATAACTAGGAGTGAAAATATGTTGAGTTGAACTAAATTTTTCAAGACCTAAATCTAGTCCAATAGAAAATTCAAGTCCAAGCTAATTTTGTTATCTATCATAGACTTATTTTTTGACCCGAGCCTGATTTTGTAGAAAATCTGCTCTAATTTGCAAGTCTACTAACATATTCAACTAAGTAATATGACACGTTTAAATAGACTACGAGTTAATATGTCAATGAGATTAAGTTCTATTTTAAAATTTAACATGACATTTAGATTGCGACATATTTTGACAACTTATTTCAACTATATTTTATAATAATATATTTAAATATCTCAAACTAAGTTAATATGTTTAAATTAATAAAAACATTTTCCATAAAAATGTTAAATACAAATATAATAAAAATAGTTATTAAAATATATTGTTCCTAGTTATTTAAGTAGACTAACACGGTAGATTCAAAAGATGTTTTCCGTTGAGTAAAATAAGATATTTTTAATAAAATTAAGTTTTTTTAAAAAACTTTAACCTTATTTATTTAAAAAAATGACCTAACCTAAACTTAAAGCGCACTCAAACATAAATCGTAAAATTAAACTAATCAATTCCGCCCCTAATTATAACCAACAATAAATATGATGAAAGTATAAATTATTTCTTTTTCCTAGAAATTAAACTTTAAAAATAATATAATATTAACAAATTTAATACTTCTTTATTATTTTCACAATCTAATTAAATTAGTCATACTATTTTTTTTACATGAGCAAATAACAGAAAGAAAAAAAAAAACTAACTATTGACCATGATAATAAGTAACATCGATACAATCCGCTGTATGAAACAAACGAAACTCAGACAAAAAATCAAGTATACTCAACAAGTCACTAGTAGATCTTGTTTTAAGTTTAGTTAAAAAATCATCATACAAATTACCCTTATCAAAAGTTTGACACAATTTAACCGGTCTTTATTTATAAATTTATAATTATTAAAGATAAAAATAGTTTTTTAAAGAGAAAGATAAAGATAGCTAAAAACAAGTGGCATTGATTTTATAAATAAATTCACTTTGAGCTGACATATTTCAATACTCAATGGACTAACTCATATCCATATGTTTAGCAAGCATAAAGACATAGATGATATGAACTCAACGAGCACTTTCTACAACATGATGAGGGTAGATTGGTCATTAAATATCTGCACTATAATAGTTCGTGTCTCATTGGAACAACACAACAAGCATACTATTACTAGATTTGTAATAAGTTTCAACTTGAATGGTGCTACCTCTCTTTCAAAATATATATCCAAATAAGCTACTTGACATATGTTAATGAATAATTTTTATCGTTAATATTTTTAATTATTTAAAGTAAAAATTATAACAATTTAATATTTTGAAAATATTTGTCGAGACAAATCAAATAACATCTTACATGTTAATATTTGTATTTATACGTTAGTTAAAAAATATGGTCAAAATAAATCAAATAAATAATATACATTACAAAAATTAAACATGGATTTTGATACGGAGAGAATATTAGATTCTGACGTGGCTTTGTAAAAAAAAGAAACATAAAACATGAATAAACTTAACAACATTAGCTTCCTCAAAAAAACATCACGAAGACACAAACACAACACAACAACAACGTAGTAGAACAACACAAACCTGTTTCAAACAAAAACTGTTCTATGTCTCAACAATTCCCAAACTTCAAATCAAATCAAAATTAACCTAAACTTACCACAATTTCTAGGGTTTTCATCTCCAAATTCCACAATCACAATTCAACAAAAATGTATGTGTAGTTCCTTAACCACTCTTTCTTTTCACTTTTTCATTTTTTTTTTAAATTATCATATTAGTTAGTGCATCTTCTTTCATATTGTTTCTCAGTAGAAATTGTTACATGTTTTCACCTTAATTCCACACTTTAGTTGTTACTATAACGTTAAATTGTGTTTCATATTCTTCTTTATGTTTCTGTAATTCATCTTGTTTCTCTAGGTTGCTTATTTTTTACTTTTTTCATAATTTGGTTTTCAGATCTATTACTGCTATAATCTTTCTTCTTAATTTCAATTTCACACCATTTTCTTTTGGTAAGCT
>Ga0099826_10000616_pt1 | contig 18163 bp, 8 predicted proteins | sample Mtrugardesep15_FD_76830 | JGI IMG/M metagenome (GOLD analysis project Ga0099826, IMG submission 76830) | Root nodule microbial communities of legume samples collected from California, USA - M. trunc garden sep15 | ecosystem: Host-associated > Plants > Roots > Nodule | place: USA: California... | reverse complement strand
TAGGGACTCATTAGTATATTTACAAAGTTTATAACTAAATTGAAGTAAGGGTGATGGTTTATAGACTGAATTAATGGTTTATTATTTATTTATCATTTAATTAAAAATAAAGGATATTCATCATTTCAATTGATAAACTTTTTTTTATGAGATCAATTGATAGACTATATCAATACATTATGAATTCAAAATCACTAAAAATCAAAATGATGAATATGCGAATTAACAAAATCACAACGATATTAATTTGTATTTCTGTATTTTGTATTATCACTAAAAAAAGATCCAAACGCAAAAAATAAAAGAGACCAACACAATTTAAACCTCATTTTCTTGTGTTTTTTCTCACCTTTATATTATTGTCTTTTTTCTTGATTTTCTATTGATAAGAACATAACCTTTTTCTTTTCAGTGTGGCGTTGTGAACCTTTGCATTGGTCTTTCTTCTTCCGATTTTTTATAGCATGGCCAAAGAGAGTAGCCCCGACAACATCCAAGTTTTGAATAGTCGCTCTTTCTATATCAAAGAGAATGCAACCGTTGAGAAAAAGATGTTGGATAATAAGACAAAATCACGTACAAAAAGAGTAGTTTGTTGAAATGTATGATCTTGTACTTTTTTACAATTATCTTTGTCAGAGAACTCTTTACGATGAAGGTTTTTTTTTAATAATAGATTCGCTTCAATGTACTTTTAGAATATCACTCAGATGATGAACAATGTGTATTTTAGGATTTAATCTTTAATAAACTCTAGATGATGAATTGATCTTTATTGTTGAGTGTCATCCAGAGGATTATTGAGGCTAGATGATTGCCAGCATTTGTTGCATCGGGTTGTTCAAAGAATCATCTTATTTAGACGATTTAGCTAATTTTCTTATGTGCTGATTTTCGGAATGATGCTTAGGCTTAGTTGATTTTTTACTTGTTGACTTTGTGTTACCCATAAGATATACTTGTTTTGCTTGATCAACTTGTTTTGAGCTTAGCAATCTTTTGCTTTGTGTTCATACTCTAATGAGCATTTTACTTTCGATATCTTGCACACTTGAACATACATTAGTAGATAAATTATTCCCTTGCACCTGGAACATCAAACAATGTTCTTTTGTTTGCTTATTTTGTTATCATCAAAACGCAAGTATAAGTACTCAAACCAAATTGGTTTTTATTACATCATATACATTCAATTATACTTTATCCTAGTGTTGGTATCTAATCAAAACGAAACCATTCTGACTAGTGGAGAGAACACACACTTACATGTTGCGTTTCCAAAATTTGCGCCTTGAAAGATAGTTCAAATAGATTAATTCATACAGTCTTTAAAGATTAAGTTTATGACATATACAACTTTTAGTTAAGTATAAAAACAGTTGATTTGGTTACTATTCTATTTTTTTTTAAAATTGAAATCCTTTTCGTTAAATTAAATTAAATACAACTTTTTTGGTTGATCATTCCATTAATTGTAGAATTGTACTAAAACATTAGATTGACAAAATTGGAAGAACTGTAAAACTGACGATATACTAGACACTAGTATAGTTTAAGGATCAATATAATATTCGGTTTTTGTTCTCATACATAAAATGATGCTATATCGGTTCGTTGTTTGATACTATCAAGTTATGGCTCAAGTTATAACAGTTTTAACTAATAAAGTTGATTATTTTCTTACTTTAAGCTGAAAGAGTTGTCATTTTAATTAATTGCTTTTGGTCTTCATAGTTGTAAGCTTACGAGTAAACACCAATTTGGCATATCCCATAAATTGTAGCAATCATGGTTTTCAAAATTTTCCATAAACTAAGGCATCAAATTCTACAATATCGAAGCGCATGATTTGGCAGGAAAGGTAATAACATGTCTTGTTCATAGGGGTACGTTTTTCCCTCATTATATGAAGCATACCATGATCTCAAACCGTTTTAAGAATTCTTCTGAATTTGTTACACGAGCAAGGTCGGTCTTAGGTAAATGTCCCTTCATAGGAATAGTGGATTTTTTTTTCCTAAAATATTTAAATGATAGTACCCCTCCGGTCAAAATTATAAAAAGATATTTGGATCAATAAAAATTTATGTATTTTCCATCCATAAAAAAAAAGAATTAAGCATTTGATCCAAATTTTTAACCAAATACATCGACTTTTATGCACTAAAATGTCTCTTATAAATAAAAGACCGTAGGAAGTATTTAGTATACATTTTTCTGTCCATTGTAGTCTTATTGATCTAGAAAATTTAGCCTCTACAATTAAAATTGGTTAAATTGCATTTTTGGTCCCTTAACTATTTAGGTAATACCACTTTGGTCCCTTAATTAAAATTTAATTTATTTTGGTCCCTTAACTTATCTCTGTTACACATTTTGGTCCTTTCCGTTAGTTTTAATTCAAAAACGTTATATTTTCTTCATCTTCTTATCCTATTTTTCATCTTTATATCATCTCCATCAACCTTCGACAACAAGAATCTCAGAAAAATTCCAGAAGTAAATGAAGAAAACCTAACGTTTTTGAATTAAAACTAACGGAAATGATCAAAATGTGTAACAGAGAGAAGTTAAGGGACCAAAATAAATCGAATTTTAATTAAGAGACTAAAGCGATACTACCTTAATAGTTAAGGGACCAAAAATACAATTTAGTCATTAAAATTACATGCAAGGATGCTTAAATCAAACAAAAAAACAACATTGAAGTTATAAGAAAAAACTCACCCCAACGCCATAAAAACAACTAACTTAACCGCCAATTTATAAGTTATTATAAGTTATCCAATTAAATATAAAATTTGATCCAATATACTTCACTCATTTATAAAATAAAATAATATTGTTTATCAACTATTTATATTTTTTGTAAGTTTTTTTCTTTCTAACTTTTTTTACATTATTGATTAAATTTATTCCCCCCGTCTATATACACTTTACACTAGTTCTTGCACAACAGAGATACATACACTAGTTTTAAGTAAGTGAGAGTTTGAAACTACGTTGTTTTGGCATGTGACGTGCGCCAAAGCGACACATTTTATCTTTAACCATGCCGAACGAAGTACTAGGTGCGGAATCAAGCAAATATATACCCAGATGAATACACTCTATAAAAGTGAAGAATCAGGTGTTTTTATTTTTTTTTATTTTTTTTTTATATATATAGATAAATGTTTGTAATTAGTTATTATGTTAATATATTTTTTCCTTCATCATGGCTTGAACTTGAGTCCTTTAATCTTTTTACACTTAGCTCAAATCAACGGAACTATCAAACTATTTGAAAGATCAAATTGGATATTTATTCGTAAAACTACAATAATCAATGTTTTTTTTTACTGATAACATTCTAATGGTTAAAGGTTAAAAGTAGATGAGTTGAACATTCAAAGTAAATATATTCTTATAGAAGTTAATTTTTACTCTTAAGCCAGACAAAGATTGAGAAATGAGAATTTGTTATGATTCATAATAACATATAAGGAATTACACATGTAATAACATAATTGGTTGAGAAAAATGGACATGTGGCTAATAATCCTAAAATTAAGGAAGCTTGAATTTTTGTTGAATTACCATGACCTGTCCAGGGGTACTTGTGTAAAAAGAAAAGGTAACAACTTAAGAACTACAACTACAAAACAAGAGTCCATAGACCTTGTTTGAGGTTTAGTCACAAGATTGCACAAACCCGAAATCCTTCAGGCATAGATCAATCTCGCTCTAACTTCTTCGTTTGTCACAATGGTTTGTTATGTTATGTTCCTTCTTTTCTTCGTAATTACCCCGCCCCCATTAATTCTTTAGATTTTCAAAAAGTACCAACACACCATCATTAAACTAAGTGAACATTTTAGTTGGACTTTGACCCTCTTTGTAATAAAAAAATAAGTGATCATTTAGGTACTTAAATTTTGTTATGTTTTTCTTTAGAAGTTAAATTAACTCATCCAAATTGATATTAGGGAGAATCAAACACTTTGAGATGAGCATACTCTAAAGTTAGATATGTATTTATCAATTAATGTCATCTTATTTTTATTTTTTATTTTTGTGTTTTTAAAAAAGCTAAGTAATCTACTGAAATTGACATGAGAAAAGTCAAAACTAAGACCTAAAAAATTATACTATATGGTCTCTAACCAATATTATCAGACCAACCTAAATAAATTTATATTAATCGGTCTCATGAGCATAGCTCAGTTGGTAGAACAATGCATTATTATATGCAGGGATTGGGGTTCGAACCCCAGACACCCCACTTATTCACTTTATAAGGTGAATTCTAACCACAAGACTACCTGACAAAAAAAAATTATATTAATCAAAATTTAAATAAATTTTTCTTAGAGTGTACTAACATTCAATCAAACTCTAACTTACCTATGAATTTACCTTCGGCCAAAGGTCAGTGAGGGTGTATGTAAATTTGCAATGGCCCACCTTGAGCTGTTCTAAAAACAATGGAAGCATTGAGGTAAATAGTTTCAATTTTTTTTTTATAACTAAAAATAGTATTCGTCCATTCAAACTTATATAATTACATCGATCAATAATACATTGTTGAGATAAATAGTTTATAGAAAAATATATTATTGTACTTCATTTTGTTTAATTTTCTACGTAGTTAAAATCGATTTTAGATATATACAATTAATTTTGACATATTTAGTTGTGGTCAACATTATTAATTTTATATCTTGAATTAATTTTAACTTCAAACTAGAATTTGAAGCTTTAGATTCAAAAATTAGTTTTTAAAGTCAAATTTATTGTTTAACACAATTTTTCTTGAATGTATTTAAACGTAAATCACTTTTTAATCAATTCACTTTTAATCTAAATCAATTTTACAAAATAAGTTCATTGAAAATCAATTTTCATCATCACAAAAACAAAAAGCACACATAAAATAATTCATGTTGAAATATGTTAAGGTAAAGTGGATAAAAAAACAAATTCAACCCTAAAATTTGAGTGTAACTTTTAAGATTAGGTAGTACACTACCCTTTACGTGTAGCAGAAAATTATCTTACCCTCTAAGAACACAAAACAAAACATAGTCCTATATATATTTTTGTAATTTAAAAATTTTAGATTAGCAATGTCATTGTCATTGAGTTAGCAGTGTGTTAACCACAACACAGCAGCCAGAAAAAGACAGGTAGAGAGAGAAAAAACTAAAAACAAAAAACAAAGACACATTTGATTTCGTAGTTTCACATTAGGGCTTGATAAAGATGGTTTTGCTCGGAATCTTAAGCTAACAATAACACATTTTCACTCTTGTTCTTTTTTTGAGTATATATATAAATATTATAATTCATCATTTCATTACAACAAGAAACAAAAAATGGGAAGAGGAAGAGTTGAGTTGAAGAGAATTGAGAACAAAATCAACAGACAAGTTACCTTCGCTAAACGAAGGAACGGTCTTTTGAAAAAAGCTTATGAACTTTCTGTTCTTTGTGATGCTGAAGTTGCTCTTATCATCTTCTCCAATAGAGGAAAACTCTATGAGTTTTGTAGCAGTTCAAGGTATCTTATATTATGTAACAAAACCTAAAATCTCTCTTTCTTTTTATTTTTTCAAAGATCTTCACTAATTTCGATTTTTGCTTTTTTCATATATGAGAAGAGGAAATTTTAATATTAATATAAAGTTTATTTGTGAAAAAATGAATAAAGTTGATTTTAAATTTTCACTGTTTGAGTTTTTTCCGTTTCTGTGAATGTCTCGGCGTTTATAGAAGTTTGAGTGTTTCTGCAATTGTATTCATGTTAGATCTGCAACTGGAAACTCAATAAACAAATAAATATATATATTTAAAAAAAAAAAATCACTGTTGTATTGTATTTAATCTATTTTATTTTTATTTGTTCTGTTACTTTCTCTTTCTTTTTTTTTTTCTTTCCCTCTTTTAGGTCTAAACTCAGCCTCTGAAATTACCATATTTTCGCTTCGCCAGCGTTTGAAACAGATCTGGTTCAAAAGCTTTTTCCAAAAGCAATTTTTGTGTCTATAGTCAGGTCTCTTTTCAGTGTAAATTAAGTGTATAATCAATTTTTTCTTCCATTTTCAGTGTTAATAGCTAGTTTGCTTTTCTGGTTCATTGTTCAAAATCACTCAAACAATGTTAACTAAAAGCTGTATATTTCCCTGAACCTAGGGTTTTTCTCCAACTTTAACTTTTTCAATTTTTGTATTTTATATTATTAGTTTTTTTAATATATATAATATATATTCCCCTTTTTTGGTGAAACATTTATACCCTTGAATTTCATGGGTGTTTGTCTTGGATCCAAATTCCACAATCTATTATGTCCAAAGAGCAATATGGTGTTGTCAATTTTCTTAATAATTTCTTGTACTATATTTTTTTTCTTCTTTCAATTCATTGTTTCATGACAGTGATTTTTTGTTAAATTAGAATTCAGAATAGTCTTTTCCATCACTCTTGGAGTGGAGAAAAACATGAATGACCTCAATCACCTCTTCTATCAATAAATGTTTTTCAATCACTTCATTTCTTGTTTTCATATTTTCCTTTGGAAACAACTATGATCCTTTTTTTTTAGATCTGGTTGTGTAAAAAAAATCTGGTACATGTTTTTTCTCATGGATTAAAAAGTGACACTCCTCATAAATGGTCTAAATCTTACAACATACACACAAACATCCCAATGGTTTTTGCTCTCCTTGGTGGTTTTAATAATGTTTCTTATTTATCTGTCTCTCTTCATGATTCACCAGGTAAAATATGTGTTGATTATTAATGATTTATGGATAGATTATGTATATACACTGTGATGTTATTGTAAATATTTTGAGACTCTGCTTGTTTCTTTGGAATATGAAATTTTTCAACCGATGAATCTCTATCTGGTCAAGAGATTGAGGTTGATTTGATGTCATTTGAAGCTTTTTTATTATAGCCCTAAAACATGATTTCTGAAAATATCTTTTACTTTTATTTTTTAGAGAGGAAATAATTTAGATTATTATATACTACTAATATGGAATAAACAATAATACCTTTTTTTCAAGGAAAAAATACAATATTATTTTTCATCAATGCTCTCTAGTATGTTTGTTTCCACCTTAGGATGATTCAAAATTGATTTTAGAGTTGTTAAATTAATTCTATGATGTTTGGATGTACTCATTTTGTCTTTAGAAATTATTCTAATTTGAAGATAGAATTTGATATTTTTGCATCTACAGATAAATTTTACCCTCAAAGATAAGTGATATGAATGTATTTAAAGTTAAAAATATCACTTTCAAGTCTATGACTTGGATCTCTCAAAAAAAAAAAAAAAGTCTGACTTGGAATCAATTTTTACTTCCTGAATCAAACACAAACACCTTAAGTTGTCCAAATTTGTTGCTTGGAAAATTTATGTGCATTTCCTTGTTAAATGTTTTTTAAGCAATTTCCTTGTTAATTTGTTATTGCCTCTTATTCTTTTTTTGTTCTTAATTAATTTGATGCTTTTTTGACATATTAATTTGGTGTCAGGCATACGGAAAACTTAATTATGTTTTAAGAGAGGGTTTAATTTCTCCTCAATAATTTATATTTTATAATTCTTTATATGTGATATAGATGTAATTTATACAAGTTATTTATTTTGTCAATGTGGTGCAGCATGCTGAAAACGCTAGAGAGGTACCAGAAATGCAACTATGGTGCGCCTGAGACTAATGTGTCTGCACGAGAAGCCTTGGTAATATGTCTGTCTTTCATGGAAAATGTCTGATCCTATGTAAAGTTATTATGTTAATTGTCCGTTTACCTTGACTAAAAAAACGTGACTATTTTACAGCCGAATTATTATTTTTGACTAATTTTGATATTTTTCTTACATGCCTTGTTACGTTTTGGACAATTTGGCTTGTTATTTTTTTGTTAATATAACCAATTGGCACGTAAGAAGATGAACAGCTATGAAAACAAATAATACAACTATGAAAACTCCAATAGATAATTCATCATGTTCTAGAAAATAATTGAATTTGATTTGCTAAACTGCAATTTGAACCCCGAACCTATAATCTACCATCATGATATAAATTACAACTAATTTACTTTATTGTTTATATAGAAAAAAAAACAATATTAAAATGCAAAAAGGCTCTATCTGATTTGTTTAATGTTTTCCTTTCATTTTTAGTTAATTTGTTTTCATTAATAAAATAGAGGAAACAAATTTAAAAATGATGTTTTTATCTTCTATTTGTTTTTATCTTCTATCCTTTATCTTTTCATTTGTATTATTTAAATAAAAACAGAATCCAAAATGTAAATTTTAAAAAATGATGTGCTATTTTTACAATGAGTATTGATACATTGACCACTCCATACGACAAACCTTCCATTCTACTTCTTCATGTGACATGTTTGGTGGAAGAGAGAGAAAGGAAATAATAAAAGGGAATGAAGATAAAAAATAAAAAATATCACATAAACTGTTATATGAGTGGTATGAGTTGACACCCTTTTTCTCATAGCACTCGTATCCGACCTCATGTGACATTTTTATTTTTTATTTTCCTTCTCTTTTATCATTCTCTTTTCTTTCTCTCTTCCACCAAACATACCAGATGAGACTCTAGAATTGAGGGTATGTCATATGAGGTGGTCAATGTATCACTACAACAACAACCAAGCCTTATCCCACTAAGTGGTGTCGGTTACATGGATCAAATTACGTCATAGTGTTCTATCATAAACCAAATTTGGTCAATGTATCACTACTCCTTTTAAAAAATAAACACGTGTTGATTGGACTCTTGTATTATTTTTTTTGTGCATGAGTATTCATGTGTCTAAGTACTTACTATTAGCAATGCCTTAAGTGCTTATTTCTCTAATTTAAATGCGGCAACCATGATTATAGGAGTTAAGCAGTCAACAGGAATATTTGAAGCTGAAGGCACGTTATGAAGCATTACAACGATCCCAGAGGTAATGATTATGCTCTATTTCATTTTTATCTTCAAATATTGTTGATATAGAGTGACTAATAATGTTTTAAACTGTGACCTTGATAGGAACCTTATGGGAGAAGATCTTGGCCCTCTGAGCAGCAAAGAACTTGAGTCACTTGAAAGGCAGCTAGATTCATCCTTGAAGCAAATAAGATCCACAAGGGTACTCATCAACTTTCCAACTTTTGACAATTGCTATTTGCTATAAATCTAAAGTCCCAATCATTTATCACCACATTTAGGCCCATTTTGAGAGCTTTAGCTAAGTCATTGTTCTGCATTAAGTTACAGAGGACTTGGAAATAATATAGACTTCACTAGTATTCACAGAAGTAGTCTAGAAGTTGACACAGCAGCTAAATCTAGTAATTAAATTTATTTAATAGAGTATCAGAGGTAATTTAACCCATACAACTGTGTTCTTAATAAGCACATAAATTTATTTGAAGAAAAAAAAGCTTAACTTAAGCACAAGATGTGCTATGATGTATTTAATAAGTCTGAACCAAATTTTGTGGATTATGATACTAAAAGGAAAGGAAATTAAAAATACTCAACCCAGCCACTAAAGACTGCATACATGCAACAATGCATACGAAGAAATAGGTGGAGAGGAGAGCTTTGATAAGGTCATGTGCATATTCAAGGTTTATCTGTTTCTGATTAATCGATGTTCCGCTGAATAAATAGACATTTGTAGGGTCTAAAGCATGGATATTTGTTGGTTCCATTCCTTTTTCTTCTAGTGGTTGTGGAACTGGTTGGTTTAATGAACCAAACAATATCTCTTGCCTTTTTGGTGGCTTTGAGATGGGTGAGGGTAGGTCAGATGTGATAGTATCTCACTTGAACTTTGTGGATGATGCTGTTTTAATTGAGGAGGCTAGAGTAGAAAAATTGTGGGTAATGAAGGTTGTTCTAAGATGATTTGAGCTAGCTTCTGGTTTGAAAGTGAGATTCCTGAAGAGTAGACTTTCTGGTGTAAACGTCGATTCTTCCTTCATCTCAATGGCTGCGCAGTTTGCCAATTGTAAGGTAGGGTTGTTGATGTTTATATACCTTGGACTATTGGTTGGTGTTATCCCTAGGAAGGTGTCAACATAGCAACCATTGTTGAAAGTTCTTCGAAAACAGATTGGAATTGTGGCAAAACAGATTGAAATCCAGAGAGTCCCTTATGACAAAACAAGAAGAAGCCACTGCTAACTGAAACTGAACTATCCTTCATTAGTTTAATCTGTAATAATGATAAGGAGGTTAAGGGTTCTATCTCCACCAACAATATATATGACTAACATTAGCCTATACTACCACTAACATACTAATATTTGTCATATGAAAAAAATTGTAGTCTTTGAAGTAAAAACTCTGTTAATTATTTGCATTCTTCTTTGGATGTAAATACAGTATATATATGTTATTTTATTTTATTTTGTAAATTTGTTTCCTTTACAGACCCAATTCATGCTGGACCAGCTCTCTGATCTTCAACGCAAGGTATGAGAACAATTTTTCTTTCCTTTTCCACTTTATGATATCTTCTTCTAGCAGTCTGCTTTTGCTCACCAATTAATGTTACTTGTATATAGGAACATATGCTAAGCGAGGCTAACAGGTCTCTCAGACAAAGGGTATGTAAAAAACACCTCATCAATCATGTTAAGTTAAATAAATCAACAAAAATATATATGACCAGAAACATGATATTGTCATATTGAAAATCAGCAAGTGACTCTTTGTTATTTAGCAGTTGGAAGGGTATCAATTGAATCAACTTCAAATGAATGCATGTGTTGAAGAAATGGGCTATGGTCGGCATCCAAGTCAAACTCAGGGTGATGGTCTCTATCAACAATTGGAGTGTGAGCCAACTTTACAAATTGGGTATGCACTTTTTCTTGGCTCAATCATTGATCATGGTTGATAATGTTTTGCTCACACTCACACCTACTATGTTGCAAATATCACGATGTGCATTTCTTTTAGGCATTTGATATCTTAGGAATAGCATGTGTGATACACATATGATTAGTACTACTGTTGCTTGACATGCAAGCTTAAATGACAACTGAATTCGAACATAAGCAATATCAAATAGCCACACCAGGAAAGGACTAGTAGTGTAGTAAGCTTTAAGTTATGATTTAAATTTCATTGGCACCAATTATATCTGAAAAATAGACAAGTTTTTGTGTATTAAAATGGGTTTGGGTTTTTATTAAAGAAAATTGGGGGAATATGATATACAATACGATACTAAATTCATTTGATAACCAAACAATATATTGATAAGAGTAATCTATATGCATGTAAATATTTTTTACGCATATACATCCAATCAAATCTCATTAATGTGTCACTTTCATAGGTTAGTTCTTAAAATATCTCCACAAAAATACATGGTGTGATTTGATTTGATGCATGTGTAAAAACAATCATACAATTGGTGTTTAGATGTAAATTATTGTTATTGTTATTTTAATATTGATTTGTTTTATGCTTCTTCAAAAAAAAAATATTGATTTGTTTTATTTTGATCTGAATAAAATGATATTTGTTTAAGTAGCAGCTATCAGCCGGATCCAGGGTCAGTGGTGTGTACGGCAGGGCCAAGCATGAGTAATTACATGGGAGGATGGTTACCATAGTGAAGCTCATGTTGCGTTTTCAGCATAAGTTCCACTCCACCAACAAGTTTGTGGTTCCAATTTTATTTGAAAATGGCTAGAAAAATTAATTTCCTTTGACATGTAATGGACTGACTAGTAAGTTTCTACTATGTAGGAACAATGTATGCAGTTCTGTTCTATGTGTGCGCTTTTGTAAAACTGCACTTGTTTCCTTTTATCACTGTTTTCTTCCCTTTCAGATTATAGATTAATCTTAATCTTAATAATAATAATTTGTTTGCATCTACTTGTTTCCCTCAATTAGTATTCTGAGACGTTAGTTTTTTGGTTTTTTGAGATGGACATTACTTATCAAGTTATCATAGATGAATAAATACATCATGCCTTCCAATACTTACGTGGTTTGTTTACTTTGCAGAACAATAATGTTAGCACCCAACTCTTTTTTATTTTTTTTCTTTTTAACTTCTACTTTGCAGAACAATTTAATTATACGAATCGTCAAGCTTTTTATTTTTGTGGACAGAAATGAATTTATTTCATTTTCAATAGAATAGTGTTTGCAATACATGTTGCAGTTGGACTATAATAGAAAACTTTGGTGCTAACATAAGACCTTTACACTAAAGCTAGAGTATGAGCAACAGGGTTTACATCATTTTTCTCGTAATAAATCCAATCATACAGCCTACAATTTTGACATTATCGTAATATAATACCAAACTCAGTTACATAAAAAAAAAAATGGACTCCATCTACCACTACTAAGTTTGCAACAAAAAATGGAAAATTGCTTTTTAGATACATCCAACCGCAATTAACTACCATTCACTTCTAAACATGCGTTAATTTGTGAACGGTTGTAAGGAACCATTCGAACTCAGCCATGTATAGGAACGACAATTAATTACCATTCAATGTCATAGTAAGATTTTTGAGTCATCAAAGGTTATACCGGATGATGACTTGTACTGGAGTTGCTATGATGGGTTCTTTGCACCAACCTCTTTTGACTAACTTGCAAAATTATCTCTCCCACTTCTGGCATTTTGCCCTAACTTCATTTTAATTTCAATCATAACAATATTTCAAGCCTTGCATTGATGAGCTTGAAAAACTATGTCAAAAGAGGGCACTTGCCACATTTCATCTAGATGGGGTGTAAATGTTCAACCGTTATCTGGTTCTCTGGCTAATTTTGCAGTATACGATGCAATTCTTGAATGACATGATCAAATAATGGTAAAATGTTTCTTTCGAAAAAATAAAATAAAATAAAATAAAGGTAAACTGTCTTTCTCTAACGGAAGACATATCCATATGTTGGAAGAGAAATAAGGAACAAGAACTTGGCTCTGTTGGGAGGTAACTATGATTTTATTAATGGAGAATTCAAGCTTTCAAAGTATAAGACTCATGGTTACTAAACCAATTACCATCCCTCAGAGCCCATGACTTGACTATCTAAATCCTCAAGTGACATAGTTCCAACGGTAATCAATTACCTTTCTTGTATATGGTTGAGTTCGAAGGTTCCTAAATGCCATTCACGAGCGAACGACAATTAACTCCATTAAGAAGTGAATCATAGTTAATTGTCTTTTGGTTCATTTTGTTAAGTTTGAAGTGCATGTGAGCCAATACTAAATGTCTAAAGACCAATTTTTTTAAAAAACGAGGGTAACTCTTTGGACATCTATCTCATACAACCACGTTTCCTCCTACTCCATATGCACCACAATTGCATAATCAAATCTTGATCCTCATAGTTGATATTTGTTTCATTGAATGTTGGTTTAACCGTTTTTGATGTACTTATTGTGTTATAGGAAATTTTCAAATGGAAATTAAATTTAAATATGAGTACTTAAATCACTTCATTTTTTTAGTCAAAAAATTAGTTGGACTGATGAAATTTATTATTTGTAATAAGTGAATGTCTTCGTCCCTTATTATAGGACTATTTTTGAAAAAACACGGGTTTTAAGAAAGTTGATTATTGTATTAAATTTGTTGACAAATGATTTTTTTTTTCATGTTTATCAAATTTGGAACATGAATGAACATTTACTTTCTTTTTTTCACAAAAATTTGGAATCACTTTTTTTTTCTTTCCAAAATTTAAATTTTGAAGGCTCCAAAATTACAAATTTTAGGAATATTTTGCAAATTTCTGCGCCATTTTTTTTAGAACAACGACCATGAATGGAAGTTACAAATGCTTTTAATATTTTGCAAATTTCCACCACAATGAAGCTAGACTCAATCTGTCAAAATTAGATAAATCCGAGTTAGCCACAATATCCACTTTGTACTTAGCATATAACACATTTTGTCCTCGTGAGTTTAACTTAGTTGGTAAGGACAATGTATAATATATGCAAGGTCCGGGTTCAAACCCTAGTCACCACAAAAAAATAGCAACTTTTGCAATGAGAATCACCCTTAGAGTAGTACTCTCATTAATGATATTGGCATAGAACCCAAAATAGTATTGATGTGAACAACTCTACCACTGAGACTAACATATATATCCCTCAATGATCGCAATTTTATATTGGATCATCTCATGAACAAAACCCTTGACTTCTACCAAACTAAAAAGAAGTCAAGGGTTTTTAACTCATTCCATGTTTATATTGCAAATACTTATCATTTTCACTCATTCCATGTTTATCCAGAAATATTTTTAACTAAGTATTCTGAGTAACTTCCCTTATAAGATAATGATCTGTTAATAAATATCTTGCACCTATATTTATCAAATATCACGTGTTTTAATTTAGTTATTTCAATCTATTTGAACATAAATTTAATTACATTCGGTGTATAATTCAGTTTGCCCAACATCCACCAGCAATACATGGATCAGTTACAAGCAAGCCGTATTGATCACTCAAAGGTACTATCTCCATTCTAAAATAATTGTTGTTTTTGTAAAAATAAAAACTGTTTAAGAACTATGATCAATTGACACAATTGTTGGAAAAACTGATACAAGTGCAAAATGTTGAACTAATTGGAAAGATGACTAATGACCATTTTTATGCTTTGTTGCAGCTAGAAATCCGCACTGAAATTGCAGATACCGGGTTGGGTGAAGCGTTTTCTGAATTTGTTAAAAGGTATGTAATCCGTTGCATAAACTTCGTGCAACGTTGTTAAGGTTTGAGTGGAATAACTGATATAAGTTTTGATGTTAAAGGCACTTTGGTGTTTCTGAACTTGAGCACGCCGGTGTGACTGAACTTATGGAGCTAGAGAAACTGATTTCTGCTGCACTTTCGCAAATCCAATCATCAAAGGTTTGTTTACTGAATTCAGTGAGAAAAACTTAAATCATTTAGTGTATTATACATCATGCAGGTTTGGCTATGCAAATGAAAAGAAAAGGCTATTTTTCCAAAAAAAATAAGTGATGCAATGAATATCTTCTTTATGGGACTGGGATTTGATTCCTCGGAACAAAAAAGTACTTTAGGTTATATGGCGAACATCTTTTTGAATATTCAAGTTATGACTGATCAATTTGCAGGTAACAATATATGTTTTGTCAATATAATTGGGAACTTAATAAAGACAGAGAAAAATTGCCCCTTGTTAAAAAATATAGTATGAGAACTAGTAGCGGAATGTTTAGTAGCATGGAACATGAGACAACACATTAGTAATTAAACTATTTGTGCTATTCAATATTTGAGGCACAAACAGGATTTGAAGTTTTGAACTCATCATGACCAAAAGATTTGTTGCTACACTCTCTACCAGTACACTACCTGCACGTTAAGCGTATTTTCAATAAGGAGAATGTATTTTTTAAGACTTAAGGTTAAGACTTGAACCGTCTTATGCTTGGACCGGCTTTGTATATAACCATAGTTAATTAGTTCAATCTAAATTATGTAGGTGACTGAGAAAATTGGAGAAAAAACATTCACAAGAGTTAATCAGGATAGTATTTTTAATATTGGTACAAGGGTTGGATTACTCCACTACACATTCTAGTAGATAAATTTATAAGCAAATCTAAATTCCAAACATGTCGTGGTAATTGTTGTTTCCAGTATTTTGCACACTTGTTTAGCATCTCTAGATACATGTAATGGTGATACCATTCTAGTAGATACTACCTCTGCCATTTCAAAAAAAATAAATTTTAAAATATACTTCTGCCAATCATTTTATTTTTATAGGAAACAGCTGGATTAGTCTGCTGATTTTAATTACAAGAAATTTTGATCAATTTTTAAGTGTATATGGATATCTTCACTTCTATATGTTTGCCCAACATGTCTACTATCATTTAATATATATGTAACTTCTTACTCACACTTGAATACTTGATATTTCGTCTACGTACATGTGCATTGTTGACACCAACTAGCTCCACATTGCTAGATAGACTTTCAATACAAGAAAGTGGTTTAGTCAAATACCATAGAGATCTCTATTTTAAGTTAAGAGCAATTACACAAGTAATTTGCATCATTTTTTCACTCAAAACTTTAAGACATTAGATACATAGATCTTATCACTTATATGTTGATCAGCGTATATATTTTAATCAGTTGCGATATTTTTTTATTCACTTCACACTTAATATTCACACATATATGTAGTAAGTGCAGGGCTGGTGTATTGCATCTGCATAGCTGTGTTGACTATTGTTTTGAGAACTTCTTTATGAAGACTTCTCATTTTTATGTGTTTTTCCGGTTTCAATTGAGGCGAGGCCAGCATATTTTAAATTCCTATTCAGAATGCATCATTATGTCCACCTTTTTGTGTTTAAGACCATTATAATTCATGAAATTTTTATGCAGATGCAATTGATGATGGAGTCGTTAACGAACCTTAAACAAAAGGTAAGCAATTGCTAGCAACACGTTGTCGAAAACATTACATTTTACATTTTATTGATTGAAATTCAAATAGATCTCATTTAATGAACCTCAATAGCATTTTACTCTAAAATAACTCTGATAAAGTACAAACATGATAAAATAAAATCTACCTACGTGGTTTTTTAACTCTTTGTTTTTGATCTTTGCCACTTCGAACAGGAACTTACTCTAAGAACAGAAAATGAAATTTTCTATTATCAGTGATAGATTTTTACATGTTGCAGATTGCGGAATTGGAACAATCTAATGACAACTGTGAAAGAGAAAGTGTGATTCCACATAATTTATTCCCTATTCCTAATCAACTAGGATGATCTCTTTCCCTCTCTTCTCTGTTGCTAGTATTATTATCTAGCTTAAAACTCGGGTAAATAAAATTATGTGTAAAGGGATTCACCATTGTTAATCTATTAATTTATCTTCTATTTGTTTTGTGAATAAAGTTTCGAAGAAGACTAATGAAAATATGTTTCTAATCAGCTAAAACAGCAAATTGACCTTTTAAGACCAGAATGATATGGATTTAATTTTTTTATTTTGAATAAATTAAAATTAAAATAATAAAATTAAAAATTACTTATAACTTTTAACACCAAAGATTTCATTCTTAATAATCTACTCACAGGGATTATGTTTGTTGAAAAATAATAGATTCTTACAATTTCATTTGTGTTAATTAATTATAGGACTGTTCAGCTTGATGGTTAAGTCCGTTGGTGTTTTGGTTGTAATTAACTTTGCAGCTTGTTGGTTAAGACAGTTGTAAGTTGATGTATCCTTGAGATAGGGTAGAGTGACATTCATAGAATCATTGAATCATGTATCTTTTTGTGCATTTCTGATTTATTTGATTGTTTTCTGTTTCAATCCGTTATCAATTAATTATCTTTAGTTATGTGATATGTCCAATTTTTTTATCCAATGTTTCACACACACGACTATGCAATACCATAGGGAATGAGTTATATGACAGATTGACAGTCTCTCATCTCACATAATAATATTTTCCTCTACCACAGTATAATTAGGATAACCATGTTGCCTGATCAAATGAAAAACAAAGAGTCCTCGTGAGCTTATTTCAGTTGGTAGGGACAATGCATAATATATGTAAGGTTTAGGTTCAAAACCCAGTCACCACAAAAAAGAAAATGAAAATCAGAGAATTGGAGTTGATTTCGTTTGGGACTGCATCATGCCAAGCAAGCCAGTAAGAAACTTGATTTTCTCTTGAGCTAAATTGGAGTTGATGTGAAAAACAAACAATGTAAAATGCAAAACTATTATATTTTAGTCTCAAGCTTTTTTTTGGACAGAATTTAACCTTAATCTTTTGATACCATTAAATTCATCTTGTCTATGTAATAATTTAGTTTAATCCATATATTTTGTAAATAATAGTATCTCCAATGTTAATTAATCGACTGGAATTTAGTATTAAAAAGATGAATAAGGAGATTAAGACTTTTTTTTTTGTAGTAATTCAGTTGTTAGAACTAGAAAATTCACCTTTAAAGTTTAAGGTGGATAACCCAAAAATTTGGGGTTTGAACCATATATATATATATAATTTAGTGTCTCTACTAACTGAATTATATTCATGAGACTTTTTTTCAATTTCTTAAGAACC
>Ga0099826_10000614_pt1 | contig 18172 bp, 7 predicted proteins | sample Mtrugardesep15_FD_76830 | JGI IMG/M metagenome (GOLD analysis project Ga0099826, IMG submission 76830) | Root nodule microbial communities of legume samples collected from California, USA - M. trunc garden sep15 | ecosystem: Host-associated > Plants > Roots > Nodule | place: USA: California... | reverse complement strand
TTAAACAAAGTTTGTTTCTTGTTATCTTCAAATTTAAACAAAATTTTGGTACAAACAATGGTTTCAAGAAGAGTTAAAATTCTACAAATAAGATGAGTGGCAATTGTTAAAAATATCAAGTGCAAAGTAAACGAACAGATTTGAGAGAAGTAAAATAAAAGACTTTATGAATGTTTAAAATAAAGAAAAAGATGTGCACAATAATTAAAATTTTTACAATTGTTTGCTTTGAGAGAGAACGTAAAAAAATAGGAATTTGTTGGAGAAAAAGATAATAACTGACAGTTGTTTGTTACGAGAGAAAGATAACATATTGAATTTATTGAAAAGATAAAGTTTGTACGAAAAAATAGGAATTTTTTGGTGGATTACAATGAAGGTATAATAGGACGAATGTGTGCAAAAATACACTTCGCTATTTTGATGTTAATTTTTTAAAAAAACACTTAAAAAGGAACGGAGGGAGTACTTAGAAACATTATAACAACATATAACTATATAATGACAAAAAATAATGTTTAAATTCATTATCCATGTGACAGATATTTAACAGTTTTTGGTATGTCCTAACGAATAGTATGATCAAATTTTATTTATAACAGTTTTTGTATGCGATAGATATAAAATAAATTACATGTTCATGTCATTTTTGGGTACATAAATATGGTATGGGTGGAATTGTATGTCGTATATACAATACTGAATGATCACAAAATGAAAATATTTTATGGCCAGTGTGACAAATGTTTATAACATTTTTTTGTGTGTCTTATCAAATTGTATGACCAATTCATATAAAGAAATTGTAGGGTCATATAACTGTTATGTACATAAATATTATTATATGGATGAAATTGTATTGAAATGTATGATCGTACATACAATGTAGAAATATTGTATGATCACAAAAATGAAATTATTCCATTAAAATAGAAAAATAGATTTTTATTGTATGAATTGCAGGATTATTAGATTAAGAACAATAAACTTATATAAAATGTGAGAGATATAATAACAAATCTTAGAGAAAAAAAACAGTTTATTTGTATGCAATGTTAGTTTATTTTTTTATTTTTTTTACACATGTCACAAATCACGTCTCACTACATTAAGGAGATATTTTTTTTATTTTTTTTACAAAACATTAAGGAGATATTTTAATAACTAACATAACACATTGAAATAATGATGAGATGTGATCGGACGCATGCATAAACCTTTTTACACTAACAATGTGCACCAATTAAATTCAATAAAAAAAGTTGGTATGAACAGTGTTTATGATAGAATCCACAAAAGTATATAGTGTATGTTTACACCCAAAAATTACTATCATATTAGTCGACATCGGCATATAAGGGATTAAGGATTAGGCAAAGAAACCTCATAGTTGATGGAAGGTTAGTCGAAGACCAAGACATTCAAGCAAGGATAACTAGTTGTTTCTCAAGGCCATTGACTAAGTGGGACTGGACAATGATGCTTAAAACCCATGTCTCCTATTTGTATCGCCACTAGTTGCAAAGAGATACGAGAGAGGAGTCACGATCATGGATCTGTTGCACATCAAAGACCTTGTCAACCGATTATATCGTGAAGGAGGAGTCTTATAGCTAAACTTGGGGCACCATGATCCCATCAACGATGGAAACTCACACGCTACCCGTGAAATTAGTGGAGTATAGGTCGTACATTGTAGGCCACGTTATTTGGCCAATAGGCATACTTTTTCACACACACACACACACACACACACACACACACACTAAGTTAGTACGTTGTAATTGGACACGTCCAATTATTTCACTATTTTTATGTCTTTATCAATCTTTTTGTATCATTGTTTTTATGCATTTCTTAGTCTAATAGCTCAAAATCTAAAAAAGGCTCTACTTTATCAGTTAAAAAACCCATAATTGAGGGACAAAGTTCCTCCCTCGGTATTAATCGCTTGAAGAAAAGGAATCACAATTGATGACATACACCAGACCTTGGCGAAATTGCTCCATCAAATTTTTTGGCACACACGGGGGTATAATACAACCATTACCAATAATAAATTCAGTTCCATGTCAACACTTTGGCTGACGTATGCACCCGAGGTCTAGAAAGATTCTTAGTAGTATGGATCAATTGTCATCATCAACAACTAGACGGTCAGGCCCAAATAGGCCAAATGATCCATAAAAAACTGTGGGAATTCTAACATTTATGGCTCATCAACATGGGGATACATGATATCAACATTTGAGCCACAATCAGTTGAAATACCTGTTAATATAGTAGTAAGGACAACATTTTACATTGTAAAACACATCGACATGGGGATAAATGATATCATGTATCAAGTCTTTTAATCACTTGTTAACATTGTTAAACTCATGGTTCATAATGAGGTTCAACGACTAAGGGTGGGAGGCCAAACAAGTCAATTATTGTGTCAATTATGTCACCAATACTCTGTAATCTAGAGTACAAGGGAATTAGAGTATGCATTTTCAATCAATGCTAGCCGACCATTGCATAGATATGACCTCAACAGGTTCAGCTGATTCCTAATTTCCTATATAGTAGGTAAATTTTACTCCTTATTCCCATCCTAGTATTATTGTCACGACTAACCCTAAGGGCACCCAATGTTGAATGGTGATTTCAATCAGGCTAACCTTTAATCTAGACAAGTACATGTGACAAGGAGGCTACCTAAGGTAGTAGGATAAATTGGCGTGCGTATACACTTGTGAGAATTTGGCCAAAGTAAGAAATCTTCCATCAATTATATTCCCAAAATATAGTTGGGATAATCAAGAGGAATGTATTGGTAAAGACCAAATTGACGGGAAACACATAGAGGACTATAATACTCTAATGAAGTTTGATTGAATCGACTAGTGGGTTTCACACTACAAATTATATCTCTGGCTATTAGAACACAAGAGTAGTTTTCATTTAGAATTGTATGAGCATGAGTGGATAAAACTCCCCTTCATCCATCAAATATCCAAGATGGACAAATTTCTTTCAACAAAATTGGAATACAATCTATGGATATATGGGTCATAGCCAGCTGATTTGCCACAAAAGTTGCAAAATAGGGATCATCTGGAAAAAGAAGTGAGGGCATTTCCTAAAGTTGGATCTTCCATACAAATTAAATCATGTTTGAATGATTAATCTAAGAACTCTGGAAAGTACAGTTGAAACCTAAATTGGAGTAACCAGATGAGTCCACTCAGATTCTTTATCCTTCTAGCTTCCATCTCTTACCCGACCAAGCATGTAGTGCATGGAACTATAAAAAGTGGCAATGAACAAGGAGCCCAAGATACATCTTTGTCAGCTTGAATGTGAGCAATCTACAATAGCATTTCCCAAACAACTTAAATATAGATGGTACGAATGAAGTAGTTGTTGAACTAGTAAAGCAGGAATTTGACATAATCTGGGACTGATTCCAGGAAGGCTATTCCCAAAAAGGGGATTGGAGTATTATGAGAGATAGGGGCTTCAATCCTAGTAATCGACAAGCCAAGAATGGAAACAATGTCAAGGAGGGTAGGAGTCATCACCCTCCAAGGGAAAATGAAAGTGTTGGAATCCACTGCCCAAAAGGATAAAAGGGAAAATAAGTAATGCATTTGGATGGTTATATCAATCTTGGATAACCTGATCATTTCATGAAGTCCCCATTCCATTCAAGTTTCACCGTTAACGACCTTAACCCTGATGAGCTAGGCAATTTAATCTTAAGTCAGATGTGGTTGTAACTTAGATTCATTTGGAGAAGTTGTGCATATCATTGGATCATACCGTGAAGGAAGTGACTCGGAGTCGATTGTGGGGTGCCATGATCCCTTCAATGAGGGAAAATCATGCATTAACCACGAAATTAACTGAGCAGAGGCGGGACATTGTAAGCCACATCTTTTTGTACGTTGTAATTGGACACATCCAGTCAAACACAACTTTTTTTTCTATCGTTCTTATGCATTCTTGAACTAGTAGCTCAAAATCCAAAAACAATTGTACTTAGGACTCTATTGGAGCTATCAAGGAACCCACAACAACTGAGAGACAAAGTTTCTTCATCATTGTTAATAGTTTGAAGAAAGGAAATCGCAATTGAGGACTTTTTTTTTTGGTCTAGTAGCTTAGTGGCTAGAGCTCACACAATTAAATGTGGAGAAGTGGGGTGTCCGGGGTTCGAACCTCGGCCCCTGCATAAATTATGTAATGTCCCTACCAACTGAGCTAAGCTCACGGGGACCGCAATTGAGGACATTAATCGAACCTTAGCTAAATTCTTGATCCATCAATATTATAATTTAATAATTTCTTATTTATTTTTCTCATGGTAATTTATATTTTTTAGAAGGATTGTAAACAACAGTTACCAAACAATACCTTTTTAGTTAGCCATTTTTTTTTTACATAAATAAACATTGCAAAAAACATGACAACTATAGGTCTTGTCTCATTTCAACCATTATTCTATTCACCCTTAATTAAACTATTAAATTTCAACCATCAATAACCGCTTTTCCCTCCCATCCTTCTCTCCCAAACCTATCTCTCTTTCTCTCCCTCCCTCTCCATAGCTCCAATGTTTCTCTGAACCTCCAAACTAAGGCACCTGCAAAAATGTCAAAGGCGGTGGTTTATACCTTTATAGCCACCGCCACATTATTCATCTTCATAGTTCTTTCCCCATTGAACCTTGAAGGATCAAAAGGTCGCCTAAATAATAGAAGGTTTGGTTACAAAATATTAGAAAGAGCACCAACTTTTGACCCTCTTGTGACAAAGATTGAGAGAGAGACAGAACAAAAAAACCAACAACAAAAAAATGATTTGGATAATAATAAGAATGTTGCACCTCGTACGGGTTTGGGAAGTACCACAACGGTTAGTGAGGTCAAAGAGACATATGAATATCTTACATCGGGTGGAACATTGAATACCACATTAAGGTTAATTATTTTGTTTCCTTTGTTGGATAGAGAACCAAAAGATGGATTTGTTGGTTTTAATGAGTTGCAAAGTTGGGTTACTCAAAGGGCTTTGGAGAGATTGGATTTTGCTACACAAGTTGAATTGGAATCTAAGGATATGAATAGGGATTTGGCTCTTTCTTTTAGGGAGTATCTACCTGACTTGTCTGAAAAAGACATAGGTGATTTGTTCATTTCTTTTGTTTCCTTGAATGGTTTTGTTTTCAATTGGTTAATTTGCATGTGAAATGTTATTAATTACTCATATTTACATAATTAAAATGAAAGTGATGCACACAAAGTCACACAATTTCATGTCTTCGATCTTAACGTAGAGGCACATTTGGTTGGACACAAACCTAAATAAAAAATATTTAGGCACATACACAAAACCAAGAAAAAATTTAAAGAAAAATAAAATTACAATATATCAATTGATGTGACTAAATATTTTTTATTTAATTTTATTAGCTGTGTCAAAAAAGATTAATTTTATTAGTCTTATGTGAGTGTGTCTAAATAATATATATTTAGGATTGTGTCTATGAAAAGACTTTTCCATCAAATTGGCAAAGGTTCAAAGTTTAAGTCCATCAAGATCGAACAGTACACACCAACAACACTGTAATTGTATAACTATAGTCAATTTGTTTCCAATAGACAAACTGGACGAAGACAAGAGGGACTGAATCCATGGTAGGTTCTAGGGATGGCAATTGGACCCAGGCCCTATGGGTACCCGCAAAAAATACCCACAATAGGTAGGGTAAAACCCCGTTTTCATGGGTTTGGACACGGGTCCGGATAATACCCACACATATTAATGGGTATGGACACGGGTAATGGTACTATAGTGCCCAGACCCGCAACCCCGCATATACATATTTATATAATAGCATAAAATAATTTATTTATTTTTAGTGCATAATTAATTAATTTATTTGGATATTTAAGTCAAAACTTAAACCTAAACTAAAAAAAACTGTTTAATACAATATCAGTTTCATCCTATCGGTGTACAATTTTTTAAGGATATTTTAGATTTTTTTATTTGAGTAAATATTACGATTCGTATTATTTTATAAGTTAAATTTAAAAAAATTGGACCATAGTTTTATTTCAATAGTGATGTTTTTATTGTCTTTTCATAGTTAAAATGCGGGTAATGAGTACGGGTATGGACACTTAGGTACCCATAGGGTATGGGGAAGGGCACTAAAGCTGTCGCCCATGAGGGTATGGGCATGGGTACGAGTATTTTTTCCAAATGCGAGTATGGGGATGGGCACTGTAGTACCCTACCCATTGGGTACCCATTGTCATCCCTAAGTCATAACTCAACTATCAAAATATTGAAATTGTTGCATTAGACATCATGATTATGGTTTAAACTCTCTTCATCCACTTGTGTGTGTGAGTTTCTAATAACTTTGTCATTTCATATATTTACAAAGAAAATAAAAAATCAGTCATAACATCACATTAAGGTGAGAAATACCTCTCTCTTATGTTGTTTTTTCTCGCATCTATCATTTTTCTTTTTCTTTTTCTTTTTTCATAAAAATAACATATACAAAAAATGCATTAAAATCACGGTTTTCTGCCACTAAAATCATGAATCTGAATCCTTCATCAAGAGATGTGAGATTTTTAGACCCCTAAAACAAGTTGTTAGATGTTACTACATGATCTCCAACATTATTGTGAGTTGTGTGGACCTGCGAAGTATTGCTTCACACGTGCAAAAGAAGATCAAATATTATCTATTTCACTCGCATTCACAAGTTTAAATCCTCGTCAAAACACGAATGAATATATAGATTGAATAAGTTTAAAATATAGTATTGTGTTTCAAAGACGCGTCATAAAGCTTTTGTTTTCGCCCTTTTTCTAAGGAAATTGTCCTCACTTAATTTTATACAACAATGTTGGATATTTTTTGAAATTGTGGGAAAACTATTAGTGACCAACAAAGCACATCTAGTGATACGAAAAAATGTTTGTATTTAGTGACGATTTGTTTCCAATCATCACATATAACCAGAGACGATGGGAGTAAAAAACAAAAATTAAAAATGTAAATATAATGATATTCATGCAGTTTGGTTGGTATATACCCCTCATCTAATCATTCAATATTATATCATATTTTTATTTGAGTCTAATTAATGAAAAGTGTTTTATTATCAAACGATGAAAGCCACCATCACTTTTCATGAAGTTTGGTTGGTATGTACTAGTACTTTCCATGCACGGTGAGAGCCCCCATCAAATTTTTCTAGTTCAAGAGTTGTTCATATTCGGGTGGCATTTGAAACTTTGAATTGTGGATAGAGTGAAATATAAATAATCCGTTATACTCTTTTGTTTTCATGTATTAATTTAATGTGAAATCAAATTTTTATTTCTTATATATTATTAGATTGTTTATATTGAGTCAAATTTATTCTTGTAAAATCGGTTTATAAGATGATGATGTTATCCTTTATAAAAATCTAATTTAACCTTACTTTTATTAATGTGAAATTTGAAAGAAAAAAAAATTCAATGCACCTCCTCACACTCAATCTACTAAACTTGGAGTTTTTCTTTTCCTTTTTATCAATTTGAACTTGGTGTGTGAGCATAGATAGTGGGCTACCTCAAACAATTACAGAGAAATGTTAATCAGTGTCTCTGAGACACTGGTTAAGAAGCAAATATAGTATGTACTACGTTGAAAATTGTGTTGTCGATTCTTTAAAAGTCAACAAAGAGTATTTTTCAATTTAAAATTTTCTTTTTTTGTATCCTTAACCAGTGCCGCGGAGGCAGCAGTCAACATGACACTGATTTTTTTATAATAGATCTACCTCATTCTATCCAAAACGGTTTGTAGGTATGACAGATAATTGTCTCTCTTTATTTATTTATTTGAAATAAAATGTCTCTCTTTATTATGAAGTCTAATTAAACTACCATTTTAAATTTTTTAACATGTGCAAATTTGCATATGATAAAAAAAAAAAAAACTACATAAAATATAGAATTATAGATTTCTCATGTCTATGTGTTTTGTTTTATTCCAACGTAACGTATTGATTAAATCAAGGGACATGTAGAGTCTCCCCCTCAAATGAAGTGGAGAGCTATATGAATATGAGTATATGTTGAGAATTTTCATACAAATGACAGAAATTCCGGACATTGAATAAAATTTATGAACTAGTTCCCATAAATAAGCCTTAAGTATACAGTACTATTCAATTTTATTAATGACGGAAAATATCATTTAATGCATTCATAGAAAAATGTGATTTTTTTTCTTCAAAAAAGTGACCAACAATTTGTCCATATGTTAACAATCTTCATCATTCTACTTTGGTGCATGGACATTAGGAAACCAAGGAGAGTGTGAAGAGGGTATGAGGACCCACACGGTTGCAATGAGATCTATGGCAATATTTTCTTACGAAAACAGTTAGGTGTATCATTAGCCGTTATTCTTTTTCTTTCATTTGATCTAAAATGATCCAACTTTATTATGCAAAAGATCTCCTACATTAAGGACCCACTATTATCTCAATTTATCTTTTTCTTTTTAGGTATAAACATTTGTAATGTAGATCACAAAATTCTCATAATCTCTCTAAAAAAATTTAGATAATTTAAAGTTTGGTCAAAAGATTAAAAATGTTTTTAAAAATTGTTGTAATTACGACTCGAACTCAATTTTCTCTTATAATTAGTTATCAATTACAATTCATTAACACTTAAGATAAATAATTTGATTATGATCTCCCAAATTTTCTCAAATAAATATGTTGATTGTTTTAGAATGGTAAGTGATTAGCACTTCTCACATTGCTATCTTAGGAGGCCGGAATAACCTAGCATAGTTAATTTCTCATGTGATCTTAAAATCATTTTCAGATGTGTAATGATATTTACATCACTTTACTTCCAATCAGCACATAGTAAGAGGTTAACTCCAAAATTGGCTAGAGATATGAGTTAAAATTAAAGTTGATGTGTCACTGTCATTTGACAAGAGAAGCATACAACATTGCATTATAGCCATTTGAGTGAGAACATGGAAATTATGGAGGGAATGATAATTTAGGAGGGAAAGGGAACAACAATATAAATACATATATGCTTTATTTAGTGTACTATATGGTATGGTATATGGCGTGATATATAACAACTAATAAAGCCATAACAAAATCTTCTTTTTAGTCAAAAAGAAATCCAAAGCATATACACACAAAAGGAAAAGGAATTACGATCGCATGCCTTTAATCATTCCTCAAACTAGACTCTATTTTTTATTTTATTTTGTTAATTAGTCTTGACTTCATTCTGATAAAGGCATTAGCTACATGCCCTTATATATATATCAACTTATCAAGATCACTTATTTTTTTCCTTTCTCATAAATGAAAATATTAATGAGAAACAAAAACAAGGATACCACAAAAGTATTCATAGCAATTAGCCTTCTCTTTAACAATTTTTTGTTGGCTAGTTAAAAATATCCAAATCACTTTTTTGTGTGGTGTAAACTAGATATTATATACGTCCAATTATAAAAATTAATATCTTGAATCGTATAAGACCACAACAAATGTCAAATTCTTTTTTAATGGTTTTAATTCAAAATTGTATAAAAATAGAATATTTGATTAAGGTAGAAGAGACCTAAATTATCTCAAACGTTGTTACTTAAATATCCAATCCAATTTAATTAAAGTGGATAAACCAAAATCAAATGGAAAAAACTAGATTTCATATACTTTGTACGTACAAAATCAACGGGAGGAAGAATTGCTCAAATGGTTTTAAGTTATCTGACAAACTCAAATTTACTTTCAGTTTTACACGTACAAAGTACAAACACACACACACGTGCCATACGCCGCTACCTAAAAGGTTTAATATGAAGAGGATTAGGGTACAAGTTGGACCTATGAAATGAAACCACATTCCCTCTATCTAGTCCCTATCCCCACCGAATTATAGTCCTTGTAGAGACATGGTGCATATATTTGTGAAAAGTTAAATGCACTTCACTTACCATTTGGCCTTTGTGCTTTAATTTTATTTGGCCTTTTGTGTCTTATTTTTCAACTCATTGTCCCATGAAATAAAGTTAAGGCAAGAATATAAGGAGAGTAGGCACCATGATATACTCAACTGCAATATTATTCCTCACTTGAAGATCCAATACAATATTCTCCTTCCATCTCTTACTAAAACCAAATGGAATATGAATGTAGCCCTCTTACATGGGAATTCTATAACCAAGATGAGGTGTCATATCTTTCTTTGTTTCCTTTGAAATCTCCTTATGTTTATTTGTTTACTTATTTGATTAGTTTTGTTGTTTTCATTCTTGAAATTGCAGGGATTATTAGAGGACTTGAAGCATTCACTTATTTACACAACTTTGGAGCTAGAAGCAACTATTGTGTCAGCTAAGGAAGAGATTACAAGAAAGGAATGTGAATTGATTCATGCCAATGATCTTTTGAGCAAAGTTATCAAAGAAAGAGATGAAGCTAGAGCAAAATGCCATAACCTAATGCTTGAAAAACAAGAATTCCATCAAATAGATAACAAATCAGGAAGTGAAAATGAGTATTCAACACCAAATGCTTCTTCTGATTGTGAAGAAAATAGTTCAACCACACTTCCAACACCATTTCAAGCAGTGTTAGAATTAGCAGAAAAGAAACCATTGCCAGAGAAAGGGAAACTTTTGAAGGCAGTGGTAGAAGCTGGACCATTGTTGCAGACACTTCTCCTAGCTGGACCATTGCCACAGTGGCAACATCCACCTCCACAACTCAACTCCATTGAGATTCCTCCAGTTTCAATTTCATCTTCGAATTCTTCCTCTTTAAGCAAGAAAAGGGATCTTGTACTCTCTTCAGGTTCTGACTTTCCTGTTTCAAAGTGTAGAAAAGTTGTTCACCACTCACCAACAACACCTACCACTGCCTCAAATAATTTCCTACCATATCCATAATTTTCATAAAGTAGCGTTAGGACTGTTACTCTAACGCTCTTTTTCTAATACTATCTCGGTGAAATTCAATGATGAAAACCTACTTGAATTTCAAATTTTGAATTTTGATTTGTGAATGTAATTTTGGTATTGTCGAATTTCAAATCAATGATAGAGATCGTTAACATTAATTTACCAATTGTGTAACATAAATCGGTTTATCTTAAACTAATAGTCAAGTTTGATTACCGCGCGTAACTACATGATAATTTTACGGTAGAAAATCTAAATCCTACTAAATAAAAGAGTGTTGAAAAGAAAATGTTACACGAAGTGTCGCTATTACTTTACTTTTCGTAATGTTTTTATTCTCAAAACAAATTAGGATGAAACATGTGGCCTATGTGTATCACCTCAACTTTGTCCCCATATTAACAAACCTTGACCTACTTCTATGTATGCTGCAAAAGAGAGAATCAATTGTTGACGTTTAATGTTTCCTTAATTAATCTCATCTCTCTATGTATATATATTTGGTCAAATAAGGTTGAATTCTTAGAAAAATAATTGTTAGGAATTGAAAAATCTCATTTTAAATTGTGACACAATTTTGTACTGTGGCAGGAGTAGGAGGGTGGGGTAACCAAGCTACAAATGGCATGGTTTTTAATTTAAGGTTATTGTTGTGCTCGTGTTACTTTCCCAAAAGTTGTTTGCTTTCACATGAAGCACACTTTATTTAATGGTAGTGTCTGCCTGCCATTGAAGAGTACACTTAACTAAACTCCCATAATGAAGATTGAAGACTGAGAACAAGTTCTATGTGGTATTGTGGTTATCGTCTTATTCAATTGTTTTCAAATAACTTTTCGAATAATTATATTATCAAGCTATCCACATCTCTCAAAGAGAAAATAAACAAATATATGGACAAAGAATCCCCAATCATATCGTTAAATTTGACATCAAAACAAGTATGGTTATTATCAAATCGAATTCGTTTCACATTGATAGCTTCACTCTCGACCATTAAACGCAAAGTTTAAATATATTTTTTGTTCTTGTAAATATATTAACTTTTCGTTTTAATTTTACTGTAAATTTTCTTTGATTTTAGTTCTCTAAAAAAATGTATTTTTAATTTGATCTCTCCTTTTAAATAAACACGCAGATATAATTCATATTTTAGAATAAAATTTTGCAGAAAATATTATAATCCCAACAAATGAGAATTTTTTTAACAAAACATGAATTTCGACGGTTAAAAATTCAAGTTTTATTAAATTTTTTATTTTTTTTTTACAGATCTTTACAATATTCTACATATTTCTACACAATTTCATTAAATAATACAAATGTTATATATGAGTTGAATTAAAATTAGGTATCAAAAGTAGTGATTGATCAAATTTTATAGGGACTAAAAGTTGAAGGAAAAATTTAAAGAGACCAAAACAAAAAATTTGTATATTTATAAAGATCAAAAAATATATTTAACCTAAATGTGATTGATCAATGAAAATCCCTAGAAATAATAAGAGGTTTGTAGAATATCATGGAGTGTTACTTTTCTGTTACATTTTCTTTAATCTCTAGGCCCGTTACTTTTGTAATCAATTAGGTTAATCTTTGTCATCGTGAGTTTAGTTTAATTGATATGAACAATGCATAATATATGCAAGGTCTGGGGTTCAAACTCCGACCACCACAAAAAAAAAATAATTAAGTTAATCTTGTAAAAGGGCTAATTAAAATTAAGGATAAAATTTTAGTGTGTTTTCTTTAAGTAGTGTCTTATGATTCTTAATTTCAGTTAATTAATGATTTTTTAAATTCATAATTTTCTCAAATATTATTATAACCACAAAAAAATATTTTAAGCTAAGAATCATATGTAAAATATCTAAAAAAAATGCACCAATGTTTACTTGTAGGTGCTCCAACACCTAAACATACCTTGTGAGCTTGTCAATAGCTCATTACATAGGGTCGAGGAAACCGTTGGGTGGACATGGGGCAGCCGTTATGAAAGACACCCATTATGATAAGATGGAATGGCCGTTATAAACCATTAGTAGTCGTTATAGGCTATTATTGGTTGTAGAGGATCCAATGTTGAGGGTATCCTTTGCTTGTTGGGCTTTTGAGTAATTGTGGGCTAGACTTTTGGCAGAACATTATCCTTACTGTAAGATGATAATTTCTTGGTTATTACTTTTTTCACCCTATGACATTTTCATACATGCAATTTTTTTAAAAAAACACCCTTAGTTTGGATTATATAATCCGAATACAGTTTGGATGAGTTCGGATTATATAATCCGAAATATGCTTATATATAAGCAACAATCAGCATCTCTCCCATTTTAGTAGTTTTGAACTTTGTTGTTAAAAAAAAAAGGAAAAAAAATGATAAAACATGTTCAAATAAAATCAAAAAATTATAAAAAATACTACCAAAAAATTCTAAAAATCAAATAAAACTTATGCAAATTTTTTCGAATTTCTCTGAGAATATGAAAAATAAAAAATAAAAATAAAAAATGAGTTTAAACTATATAATTTTGGATTTTGAGGGGCGGAGTCCCATAAGAAGTCTCTTCTACGAGAGTTTAAATCCTTGATTTTTTTTTCATGATTTTATGGCCAAGTTTCGGAGCAATCCGATCAAATAGCCCGAATATTTTTTTTGACTGGGATCAACTAACAATGGACTAAAACAGAATTATGAGAGTTATGATGATTAATATGGTCCTTAAAATGACTATCCATGTTACAAGCATGTTCAAAATTTGTGTTGATACAGTTTGGATTATATAATCCGAACTATTTTTCTCTTGAATAAGAGTGTTTATGGGGTGTTCAGATTCTATAATCCGAAAAAAAAAAAACAATGAACACGCCCTATATTTTTGGGTTTTTGGATTATAAAGTCCGAATTGGTGAAAAACTATTTTTTTCACCCCATAACAAAGGAAAAACTCACTTCGGATTCTAAAATCCAAAAATCACGTAAGCAATTTTGGAAAATTTATAGGGCACGTGAGAACCTCACAGGGTGGACAGTTTTGTCATTTAAAGGTTCAATAAATAATTAAATATAAATGATTTTTTTAGGCTTAATTGCATGTTTGACCCCTTACGTTTATTTTAGGTTTTAAGTTGGTGTCTTATGTTTTTAAAGTTTTAAGTTGGTCCCTTGCATTTTAAAGGTTTCAAGTTGATCCAAAATGTTGCTCACATTGGAATAAGTTAATATGTTCCGCGACATGATATTGGGTTTAATAAAACAAAAAACATTAAAAAATATATATCAAAACTAATTTTCTAAATAAGTTAAATTCTACCACCTATATTGTTAACCCGAATCTTTAAACGTTAAGTGATGAAAATAACTAACTTATTCCAATATGAGATAACATTTTGAATCAACTTGAAACTTTCAAAACATAAGAGGCTAACTTAAAATCTAAAATAATATAAGGAACCAAACATATAATTAAGTTTTTTTTTAATGGCAATTAAATATAAATGATTAAAGGAGAAGAAAATATATTCACCCACTATGACGGTTGGCTCAAAGGACTTCGGACGAGGGATTTACACAAGTCTTAACCAAGAAACAGAAGAAAACAGTGAAAAACAAGTTTTGGGAAAGTCACCTTATAGAACCTGTGTAATAGGCGATCCTCCTCCATCTGCTCAATGAATTTATTATATTGGAATGTCAGAGGTATTGGCAATTCGGATACAAGAATTGCGTTAAAAAATTTATGTTTGTCACATAAGCTGTTGTTAGTTTTTATTGATCTGTCTAATTGCAGATTCCCTTAGTCTGTTATTGTTTGCTCTCACATTTTTCTATTTGTTTTTTCTTTGAGGGTTTTGACCTAGTCCCCCCTCTTCTTGTATATATTTTTCCCTTTTTTTAATATAATTTTAGAGTTTGACGGCATAAGACAGAGGTTTCCTAGAATGCCAACCTAGTTAGGATATCGTTGTTTTCACCTGATGTTTGTCCTTACTTCGTGCCTAGGAAGAAAATAAAAAACTATGAGGGTTGGTTTATTAAAGACATGAGTGGACCTTAATAAAAATGGTCCATATTAGGGCTCCCCTCAATTAATCCCTAACCTGCAAAAATTTATGTCTGAGATAAAGATTGGAAATTTATACGTGACATTTTTTTAAGCACAAGATCGATCCAATGGTTCACAACAAATGAAAGGTAGGACGGCTTTGACGTTAATATTTTTAAAATAATTTCTTAATAACATCATTTTATTGTATAATATTTACTACCTTTAAATAAAAGTGTGAATTTTTTTTTTCTTCCAAAACGGTATCTAGCAAAGTGCTAGAGTACCAAAATATATTAATAAAAAGATGAAAGAGCTATAAGAAAGGAGGGGGACGTAAAAGCCAAAACCTCCCTAAAAAGAAATAAACCTATATTCAGTCATTTCTAACTTGTTCCTAGCAAGAGGAGTCTTGATACAATTTGGAGCATGTAACCAAACCATAAGATGGTTTATGGTTGAACTAAAGCTAGCTAAAAGATCTGCACAAACAATTCCCTTCCTAAACACAAAAGTGTGAATTAAATGGGGAGGATTTTGACGCAAAAATGATTTTTTAGAGGTCTTGATCCTAAAATGTTAAACAATTTAGACCCCTAATACTCTATTTGAATTAAAATATAAATAAAAATGATAGTTGAAAAATTAATGTAGGTTAAAAATTTGTTTAGATCTATAGACTTTTCAACTACTATTTTTTAACATATTTTTTTTCTAGAGGCCGTACCCGTGATTGAAAGATGATTAATGGATTTTTTTTTCTTTTCAAAAATGATATTTATACAAAAAATTTAAGACAATTTTTGCTTAACCCTATCTCATATATTCAAGTTATAATTTTGCTAACTAAATTTTTTAAATAATGTGAATTCAACTTGGAGCAACGTGAAAATTAACTATTTTGTTTTTGACAAATTGTATATTAACTATGGTAAATACTAGCATGCGCAGACACATTCTATGAAATTTAAAATCTAAAAAACTATTTTAAAAGTTCATCATTCAACTTTTTAATTAAGTCAAAATTTTATTTTATTTTCTATGAAAAACTTTACATTTTGAATTCCTAAACTTATATCTTTAGGATTCGTTTTTTGTCAAAAAAAAAATCTTTAGGGTTCGTTTGATGGTCAGTATAGGGAGACATGATATGATACATTAATCATATCTTGCTTAAATCTCATATTTGATGCACCAAAGGGATAGGATAAAATAAACGATTTTCCTATCATATCCTGACTTTCCTTTGTAATTTCTATCATGAGTATAAGATGTGTTAGAAATTATGTTGATGGGATTAGAAGATCATTCCTTATTTATTATCTTGATAATCTACCATTTTTAAAATATTGTCATTTTTAAAATAATGATAATACGTATTTTCTATTATAATTAATAACATGTCATTTTTATAATATTTAATTAATTATGAGAGCAATTTTTTTATTTAAGTATATTGATATCATGTTTGTTATAATGTGCATATCAAATACATGATATAATTAATGTTTATCATGTCCTTATTATATTCTATTTTTATCTAACTTTATATCATATTCTTTCTCTATCTTATTATGACCATGCATAACAAGTTTGTTAATATTGTAATGATTCCAACGTACTTTAATGTTAAAAATTGAAAATGTAAGGACACACTGAATTAACCTGACATGTTCTTCAAAAAAAATTAACCTGACATGCACTCGGATCAAGGCTTTAGTTCACAAGGTATGCCGGGAAAAGACCGGTATATTACTCTAATTTTTTCTTTCTAAATTTATTGTCGCAATTTTACAATGTCAATTCTTTTTTGTACAAAATAAAAAACTATAGAAATAAAAATGTTAATGGTCAAATAACTTAGTTATTTAGGCTCAGTTTGGTAAAAATAGCGGATAATTAATAAGCTAACTGATAGCTTTTAACTGCTAGTTGATAACTGATAGATTATAGCTGATGACTGATAACTGATAAGCTAACTGAAGTGTTTGGTAAAACTAGCGGTTCAACTAGCTGATAGATGTAAAAGGACAAAAAAGACATTCTTAATTCATAATAAAATTTATATTAATTAATATTTAAGTATTTGTAATTTCATTATCTAAATTTTCTTTAAAAAGGTACTTTAAATTTATTAATTTAATATATCTTTTATATTATATATTAAATTAAAATTTATTCACTAAAATTTTATTTTATATTTATTTTCATTTAAGTATTTCTATTATATAAAACAATTAAATGTAACAATAAACAGTAACCAGAAAGTATTATTATTATTATTATATGTATTATTAACTACAATGGATAGTTATACCGAATAATATCTTCTTGAAAAGAAATATAAGTTATTATTATATGCATGATAAATGAATGTAAAATAATTTAATTTAGTTCAAAATAACGAAAGGTGTAATTTCATTAAAATGTAAGTATATTTTTTAAAGAACAATCAAGAAATAAAGAACATTACATTCAAAGTATCTGAAGGTATATTGTATAAAAAAATTACAACGAAAGGCCAGAGAATAAAAAAAAAATAACACTAATAATATATATATTTTTCCGTCAGAGAATATATTGTATATATATATATTTTGAAGTAAAACTAATATTATTTTGTTCCGTAAAAAAATAAGGTGGTATAAAGAAAATTAGAAACAAAACCTGTTGGCGTAATAATTGTGGTATTTTAAATTATAGGTGTGATAAATTATAATGGGTAAACATGGATTTTACATCAAAAAGCAAGGATAAAAATGGAAGAAAAAATGATAAGCTATAAGCTATAAGTTTAAACGCTACTTGGAATAGCGTCTGAAAATAGCTTATAAATTTGTGAAATAAGCTATAAGCTCGTGGTGAAAAATCATTATCAAACATAGTTTTTTTGATGAAACGAGCTTATAAGCTATCCGCTATAAGTTATAAGCTAACTTTTTGGCCTTACCAAACAGAGCCTTAATATATAAATACAAATACTACAAATATTTTAAAAATATAAATTTTTTATAATATTTACTATATATAATTAAAGATAAGGTGTCTCGTGAGCATAACTCAGTTAGTAGGACAATGCATTATTATATGTAGGGGTCGGGGTTCGAACCCCG
>Ga0099826_10000613_pt1 | contig 18174 bp, 14 predicted proteins | sample Mtrugardesep15_FD_76830 | JGI IMG/M metagenome (GOLD analysis project Ga0099826, IMG submission 76830) | Root nodule microbial communities of legume samples collected from California, USA - M. trunc garden sep15 | ecosystem: Host-associated > Plants > Roots > Nodule | place: USA: California... | reverse complement strand
CAAGTACAAAACTTTGGATTTACTATGAATTAACATAATAAATAAAAAAATGTTTAAAATATTTTCTGAAGGCTAAAAATGTTAAAAAATAAAAGATAATTTTTTTTACAAATACTTTTTTTTTAACAAGCCAAAATGAGATATATTACTGAACACAAAAGCGTTTCACCTTGCACAAGGCATGCTAGAAATGAAACACCCAAAAAGTTTGTACAATGTTACTGGTGCCTAAAAAACATAAACACCAGCCAAAAATAAAAAGAACAGACAACAAAAGATGAAATTAAGTAACAACACCCATGCAAAGTAACGGATGCCGCCACCAATCATGAAAACTATAGGGAAAAGTACACCTACGTGCTTTCAACCAAGAAAAAGATTGCATCTTTACTTTGTCAAACAAAACATAAGTAGCTAATGTCGTATTATTGAATACTCTGTTGTTCCTTTCTTTCCAGGGGGAGCGAAGAAGAAACGTGCTGGAACGCGAAGAACAAAGAAGTGTGTGGGTTCATGAAAATTGATTCAGTAGGGTGAGACACACATAAAGCTTTTTAATCTGGTCCATTTATTTTTAATCTAAAGGTTGATAAGTGTTGACACCAGGTGTAAAGATTTACACCAAATCTCAACCGTTGTTAGTATTTAATCTAATGGTTAATTCTATCTCAACAAAATAGAAGCATGTGCTGCGACACAGACAATTGAAAAACAAGCATTTTCACCGTCATCAACAGAACCTTGCTTTCTTACGTTATTCATTTTCTCTTACGTTATTCATTTTCCTCTCCAAGACAAACATAGCCTTAATTTGTTTCTTAGTTCTTTTCTTTTCTTCTGCGAGGGACAAATAGGCCCAATTTTTTATCATCAAAGAAATAACCCAATTTATGTGAGGAACTCCCTATAAATAAAAAAAACAAGTGTCATCTTTTTCTCCTATTCACCTGCAATTGATTGATTCCAGAAACATATATGATCAATTATTAAACATGAAAGTTGTCAATTCATCACTAAAAAAAACGAAGCTTTATAGTCTTGCAAACAAAAGAGAGATTGTTCAGTCCCTTGGCAACATACGCAATTGATTTGATGGTAAAACAAAATAATCATGCTTAGCCTATAGGAATTGATCCACCTCCTAATATCGGTGTTCAGCCGTATTGCCGCCGTAGAGGAAAAGAAGAGGGTTAGTGTAATAGAATAAAACGACATATAGTAGTAATATGCACCTTTTTTATTAAAAGATATAAACCGTAGGATCAATTAATTTTAACGACTCAGATTTGGTGTAAGTCAATTCTATTACATTTGGTGTAACTTTTTTTTGAAGAAAAGACATCTACAATTTTACTTTTAATTAAAATCAAAATTTAATAAAAATAATCATACGTATTATGCAACGCAAAAAAATATTATACGCATTAGTGTAACAAAAAAAAAATACACACATAAAATATTACTCTAAACGCTAATATGTGTGCGTGTATTTGTGAGGTTGAAGAAAGAAAATAAGAATAGTTAGCATCATTAAATGACAGCGTGAATAAAAATATTTATGAGGTTGTGATGATTAAACGATATTGAAATTAAATATATAAGTGATAAAAAATAGTAAAATTCCTTTTAAAAAAATTAAATGGAACGGTTTAAATGGAAGAAAAAAAAACATATTGAAACATAATATTAAAAAATAAAATAAAAGGTTCCCAACGTGAATTGAAGAGAGATGTTTGTGAAATAAATTGTCGAGAAGTTGTTTTCTGAAGTAGCATTCAACAACTTTTGGCCAAAACTCATTCCATTCAATTTTATGCATTAAAAAAAGTACATTTTTTTAGTAAATACTTAATTGATATTGTGTTTGGCCTAACTTCTCCTTAAAAATGTAGAGAAGTTGAAAAAAAAGGGTCAAACAGTATCTTAATCTCCCACAACGGCAGTGTATAAGCAACTGAATTTGGGAGAAAAAATTGGAAAATAGTTAAAAATAAAAAAATTGAAAAATAGTTAAAAGTTTTTGAAAATATAAAAATTGGAAAATATTTAAAAAAAATCGGTGAGGTAGCACTCAACCAAGCAACACTAAAAAAATTATATGCATTATCGTAAAAAAAGAACAGACAGACGAACATAAAATATTACTCTAAACGTTAATGTGTGTATATATTCGCGAGGTTGAAGAAAGGAAATAAAAATATTTCATATCATTAAATGACAGCGTGAATAAAAATATTTGTGAGGTTGTGATGATTAAACGATATTGAAATTAAATATATTAGTGATAAAAAGATAATAAAATTCCTTTGGAAAAAAGATAAAAAAATTAAATTGAACGGTTCAAAAAAATAAAAAAATAAAATAAATGAAAAAAAAAATATTGAAATATAATATTAAAAAATAAAATGAAAGGTTCCCATGAAAAGAGATGCTTGTGAAATAAATTGTCGAGAAGTAGTTTTTTAAAGTAACATTCAACAACTTTTGACCAAAGCTCATTCCATTCAATTTTATGCATTCAAAAAAAGTATTTTTTTTAGTAAGTACTTAATTGATATTGTGTTTGGCCTAACTTCTCCTTAAAAATGTAGAGAAGTTGGAAAAAAGTCGGTTCAAACGATACATTAATCTGCCACAATGGCAATGTAGAAGCAACTGAATTTGGAAAAAAATTTGAAAAATAGTTAAAAATATAAAAATTGAAAAATAGTTGAAAGTTATTAAAAATATAAAAATTAGAAAATAATTAAAAAAATTGATGAGAGAAAAAATGAAATTTCATAAGGCATTGGTGAGGTGGCACCTCGAGCTACATCATACTAACCAAATTGCAAATAAATGTGCATACCTTCTTGCATATCGAGCTTATTCTACTTCTTTTGACTTAGTTGTAACTAATTTTTTTTCCCTTTATAAGACATTCTCATATATAGTTATAGTTACTCCCCTTGTATGAATTCCACCAATTTGCGTAGTTAATACAATTCCACTAATAACAAAAATAAAAATAAAAAATAGTAATGTGACTTATTTATAGTTCTTAATGTGTAAATAAGTGTTCGATTTTGTTTTCAAGTAAAGTTAACATATCCAATAGCATTTAGATGAAATGATAAATAATCACTTTCACCTTAATCAAAAGTCTTAGATTCAGATCTAATCATAAAAATACAGTTGTGTTAAATCACTTAAAAGAGTGCAATTGCACGCATATGATACCCATTAAAAAATTAAGTTCACATTTTTTATATCTTAAAAAGGTTAACTCAGCCTTTTTAAAATTATTGAGTTTAGACAATTAGTATAACGTAATTATAATTTTGATTTCCACTAACATTAAAATAGTCATTTTTTTCTTCTAGCTAATCCAAATTATACTGATTCTTTTGCTGAAACTGTTTTGAGTGTTAACTTTATTTTTTGTTATGAATAGCAATTAACGTTTTTTCTCATCCGAAGTAGTATTAAATTGGATTGAATTTTACTATAGAATTTGAAATATGATATTTATACATGCGCAGACATTCGCATAATTTATTTACTTTTGCCTGATTGGATGTGTGAAAATATAGTTTAATGTCTTTAAAAAAAGAAATAGTTTTGTATAAATAAAAATTGAGTATAAGACTTCTTTTAACGGTGTGCGAGTAGACTATATTTTAAAATTTTGGTATCTGATTGAAGAACTAAATAATTTAAAAAGTGGTTTTACCGTCAACTTGTGAGTACCATATTTAATAAAGCCAATAAATTATTTATTTATTATTTTTGACATTTTATTTACTTTAAACACATCCATGATAGAGACAGACTGACATACATATAATAAGGAATAAAGAAATTGGTTAACACAAGTAAATCAATCAAGCATGCCCCATAATATATACCCTTTTGGTATGAGTATTTGACTTTGTGTAGCTATAATTAAAACAAAGTTAGGATTGTCCATTACGTTATGTACAAGCCATGATGTTTATGCTAGTAAAATAAAATTCTTTCAAAAAAAAAATGCTAGTAAAATAAAATAAAATACACAATCAAATGTTAGACCCCATGAAGACACAAAAATACACAAAGGGACCATAATAAACCATCCCTATTAGACTATGACTTAATATAAGACCCCACCTACTCGTTACATGTCTCTATGACACAAGGCAAAGACATAAATTTCACCCATAAATGATTATTTAGAAAACTATTCATTATTAAATTGCCACAGACAGCTATTGTGAGGTGGGTCATGGCAAAGGGAAGTTCACATTCAAAATGTCCATATCCTTTGTTGTGTTATTTCTTGATTTATTGGAAGGATTCATTTGGTTCACATTCTTGTGTCTTTATTGGGTTCTCTCCATTTGGACTTAATGTTGTGTAGTCACTTCTTCCTGATTTTGTTGTCTAGTTACTTGTATATTCCAATCCAATGAACTTCAAGGTTTATTTCGTTTTTGAGATCTAGCAACTTGTCAAATAGAAAATTGATCATTTTTAGTGGTATCACGAATATTTCTTATGGATGGATATCCGAATAACTTATCCATTTGATTAATGTTAGTTCAATTTGGCGATGTGTAATGTCAAAATGTGTTGGAATTTCTCAAGATTCATTTTTTTAAAAGAAAAAGGAGCAAGCCCCATACATATATTTTTTTTTAATAATTATCACTATACGAGTCAGTTAACCTTTTATCTGCAAGGAAGATAGAAGATACAAAGTTTGAACGTAATAAAAATACGAGTAGACAAAGGTATATCAAAACTAGACTTTACAAACGAAATTGTCTCGTAATTTGTCTCATGAAGATTATTTTCGTTGTGTTCCTTCACTTTGAATCATTTTTCCATTTTACTCAATTGAAACATTCTTCATGATTTATTTTATCCATTGCACTTGCTCTATAAATACTCCCCTCCTCTCTTTTTTCATAACTTGTATTCTTCAAAGGTTTGAAGTTTGAAGCATGTGTTGTGAGTTTGGCATAAATTGTTTCTTGTTGGTCAAACATATATTTTATTATCATCACTTGACGATGAACCGGAGAATAATATGTTGATCAACAATGAACTCTTATGTTCAGATTCGTAAAAACTATATGGTTGACCAAAAGATAAACTCTTCAATTGATTTGTTACCGAATACCGATGGAGCTTTTTGCCTAGGTGGTGGGATGCCACATTACCTTTTCTAGTTGTGCAATAGCTTCTCCCTTACATTTAGAACAATCCCAAATGTGTCGACACGGAGTTGTGCCGCATTTTTTAGTCATATTCTTTTTTAATCTTTATTTACTCATATACACAATATCATCATTTGCTACTTCCACAATGGATCATGGTGTTCTTGTGCGAACTTACACAGTTGATAACCTAAACAAGTGATGTTCTCTTCACTTCAAGTGCTCCTCGTATATGGTTGTGCGCTCCTTTTTCAAACATGGGGTGAACCTACAAAATGCACTTTAAAGCCAAGTAAAATGAATGTGCTAGAAGGTAGCAAATGAGTGAGTTAACTGCGATGATCATACCTAGGGGACATTCCCGTTATTTATATTGTGGCTTTAATGCGATGCAATCCCAATTGTTGTTATGATTACTCCTTAGTCCGTATCGAATAAGTCCAAATTGTTATAGAAATTGAATCAGAAATAGATGATGATACCTATCTAATTTGAATATATTTTACGATTAAGAGCGGTGGAGCACATCCATGCTTCTAGAATTCCGATGTGGAATTGTATTGTCAGTATGACGACAAATGTAGATTATCGCGCTGCATCATCCGTTATGCTAAGACGGCCATCTCGAGTACTCTTAGTGTTGGACCTCACTCTTGGATCAGTTTGATACTTTTAAAGTGAACTTCTTCGATTTATGATTGAGTTGGGCCTTTCAGACCTATAACATAATGTGGTTTAGAAATGTATTATTTTGTTAAAAGAAATTGCACAAACGAATGAGAAGAGAGAAAAATAAAGAATCTTACTGACAACTTTGAACTAAACATTGTATTTTAAAAAGTTAGATTTCTTCTTTAACATATTTCCTTAAAGAATAAGGACACATTTAAAAAAAAAACGTGAAAAAAATTAGACTAAAGTTCTATATTTATCTGGTGTACTTCCAACACATTTTTTACTATAAAAAATAACTTTATCTGATGTACTTCTAACACATTTTTTATACCATAATTTATATAACGGTTTGTACTTTAACATACACATGTGATGTCAATTATTTTATGGTAGTTTTTTTAAATCATTGAAATCGAATAAAATTAAACCATTTTTAAGCTATTATAAATTTTGTTCAAAGTTTGAAACTATTATACAAATTTCAAACTACCAATTTTTGTGATAATTTTTTAAAACATAGGACTGTATATATAAACTTAATTCTGAATTTGATATTAACAAGGAAATTTTGGCTAAAAAGTAAATTTATAAGAGTAGGAGTGAGCAAATAATATAAAAAAATACAATGCATTTAAACAAAAATTAGATTTCTATAGCAGTGTAAGTTTTTCAGAGAACATGTGCCATGTTCCTATCCTAAACTCAGAAACCAAAAGAATGGTAAAAATGGGAAATAAAAGTTATATAAGTTGGGTGAGATGCCCCAAAATGGAAAACGACATGTCAATGGATTTGTTAAACCAAAACGATCAAAGAATATTATTATCTATTTTTCATTTAAAAATTCGTAAGGAAAACGAAAGAACTTGATTGCAAATGCAATATTGACCGTATGATGTTAGGAAAATCCAAGGGTCAACCGTATTATAGGATGAATGGGACCCACAATTGTACTTGGTGTATATACTGATTTTACAGTGAAAAGTGAATGTGTAGTGTAATAAGTAGTTACTGCGTCAACCCAACAAATAACAAAGTTATAAAAAGTGTGCTGAGGTTAGAAGCAGTGGAAAAGGCAACGACTTTGAATGACCTAAACAACCTTCCCTTCACTTACTTTGTGTTGAAATATTCAATTTGCACGCTCCCTTTCATGCACGTGATACCACGCACACATAATAATGCATTTTTTAGATCGAAATAGTCTACACTCACAAATATGAAAAAAAAAATGAGGATTCAACTGTCACGACCGAGCTATCAATTGAGTTGCATTTTTGAGGCTATGTAATTTTATTTTATGTAGTATAATTTGTTGCGGTAAGTAGTGCAGTTTATATCAGCTTGAGAGAAAAACTCATTCGATCTACAAATAAAATTATGTGTAGTTTGACTCTAAATAATTAATTTAAATGGGATAGTAAGAAATACATTCATCATGTAACAAAGGTTTTTCTCACCACATCTTAAATACGCTAATGTTGATCCTCAAAAATAACATTGTTTCTCCAACACCAAGCATACCATACTTCCGCAACAAACAAAATGGGGGATGTACCCTTTGTCATCTCCTGAAGCCAATTCTCGACATCAATAGTAGAGAAAAGATTACGATAACGCCCCATATTCAAGCGGAGTCAGAGCTCTTTAGAGTGCGGGCAATCACGTAAGCAATGAAGAATATCTTCTATGGGTGAAGAGCAACAAGTGTGGCTTGGAGAAGCTACCATGTTGTAATGATGTCGACAGACATTAATAGGAAGAACATTATGAAAACAAAGGCATAGAAATTGTTGGAGTTTTGCTGGTACTTTAAGACGCCAAAGTCAATTCATTTTACAATTTACATTCCAATCTCTATTTGGTTGAAGAGGCCAATAATATCCACTCGAGCAAGTATATGCTCCTTTCTTTGCATGCCTCCAAGTCCACGCATCTTGAAGCCGTACATCCAAATTATTAGGAGCAGGAAGCTGATGAATATGATGAACAATATCAGTCTGTGCAAGTTCCACCTACCATCATACAACACGTCTTTCGAGCACATAACTGGATCACTTATGTTAACAAATGGAACCAACTGGCAGAGGGGACTGAGTTTGTCCAGTCAATATTCCAAATCGATGAGTCTCTGGAGCCTACATGAAAACTATATCATGCAGTAAAAGTTGTAATGGCATGTTGAATACCTCGCCAAGTGAACGAAGGTTTATTATGTTTGTAGCAGGTTAGATAAGATGGCAAGTAGTTTCCTTTGAGGGGAAGATGGGCTCTCTCGAACTTGGAATCATGTTATTTGGAATATGGTCACCACCTCCAAACATTTTGGTGACCTCTAGGTATTCGTGAAGCTATACTTACTAATGTAGCTCTACTTGGTAAGTTAAATGTGAAACATGCTTCATAGCAAAGATAAATTGCATGTGAAAGTTCTTTTCCATAAATACATAGGCAACACGTCCTTATGGATAAATAAGGAACCAACGTAGTTTTCACAAAAAACATCTAAACTCTTAAAAATATTTTGGTTTTGTATGATTTTTGTTTTTTTTAATAGGTTTGCAATTTTAACTTAGACCGATTTGAATTTAAACATTTATAATAATTTGTAATATCATTAGTTTAATGAAGTGTTTTGCATGATGTGATCCATATAATATAATAAATACTTATTTATATAGTGTCAAAATAATCAAGTATCAAAGTCCCTTTCAATTTGGAAATGAATACTAGTGTATTATAAATTTAATTATATATTATGAACCTATAAGGATCAACATTATGAACCTATAAGGATCAACCAAATTAAAGTCCAATGATTGTCGGAAGGAGGTCCAATTATTAATTTTCTTATAAAAACTAGTTAGTCAAGACATACACATTCACAAATTTTGTTAATAGAATTGCAACAACTATGCATTTATAATTTGTCGTAACTACATGGAGACACTGTGACTTTACAAAAACTAATATATATATATATATATATATATATATATATATATATATATTACATTAGGTTTGTTGAAATTAAAGTGAGCCATCATGATTTTCGTAAACCAAATGAAGTACCGCGACAAGGGTTATGTATATGTCTCGAATGGTACATTAATCTTTTTCTAATGGAGTATATTATGTAGTGCTTATCAAGGAATTCAACAAGTTTGTTTGTCTTAATCATGCCATCGCGACTTTGCAAAGACTATAATGTATATTAAACGTTATGATAGGTTTGTCGAAATCAATGTGAGTCATCATGATTTTGATGAACCCACTATTGAACACCAACCGTATGCATAAATTTTGTAGTTTTTGTTAAATTATGGTGACTCACGTTGATTTCGTTACTCTAATACGATACTAAACACGCACACAATTAGACATGAAAATTACCTGTATAGATAAGTCGGATGATACAATCTACAAATTTACGTTTTTTTTTTCGTGGTGCAGGAAAAATTATAAAAAAAACAATTTAAATAAATTATCTTTTCTTTTGGTACAAATTTAAATAAATTATCTAACTAGAAGAAAAGCAGCATAAAAAAAATATTTGCTTTATTTTTTTAGAAGGGTGAATATTTGCTTTATACATCGTACAAATATTCTCATTATAGCATAAAAGATGCATAAAACTCAACTATTGATTGGCTAAAAAAAGGCAAAATTATAAATAATGGACTTTAGATAAAGAGTAAAATTCAAAGAAAAACTACATTAAAAAAATATAAAGTAATAAGTAATTTCTTTACATATACTTTCAATCAAATCATAACAAATGGATATTTTTAAAACTAATTTAATATATAATACTATGTAAAAAAATTTATATCGTAATTGAATATCAAAGAAATTAAATTTTATTATGATAACATTTGTTTTTTGTTAAATAGTCAAGTAACTAAATTATATTTTTAAAATAAATAAGTAGGAAACATGAAAAAATATTTTATATATAATACAATATTTTATTTGTCAAGAAAAAATACAATATTTTATTGAGCTAAACTCGTTAACAATTATGCCATTTTTCCCTGGAAAAAAAACAATTATGCCATATTTTTTTGGTTACAAAATTATGCCATTTTTAACTCATAATATAAAAAATGATTATGTCAATTTTGGCTGGCGCGTGAAGATACACGGTAGTAAGAAGAAGAAGAACGTGTTGATGCGCTGTGTTCACAGAAAGCTGCACTGCAGGGGACACCCTCTCTTCACAACTTAAATATGCGCCGCGACAACATTCAATTATACTATATTTTTCCTATGTCTTTTATTTTTACAGTTAATACAATTATTTTTTATTCCTCACAATTATCCGACAATTCAATTTTACCTTCATAACTTAAGAATATTTAGATGAAACAATACGAGTTTCTTATAGTTTAATTAAAATTTTGGGTTTAATTTCAACTTTGGACGTACAACAATATTAAAACTATTAAGAGAGTTTGTCGTCTTTATTTGAGTTCTACAATGTTCGAGAGATCAGTCTCTGCATTACGCACGTAGGATACCCGACTTAAAAAAAATTAACCTAGATAAAAAAATTATTCCCACGTTACCGGATACAAAATAGTTTGCTACTTTGTTATAATGAGTTGAGACTCAAGACAACGTTAGAGATATTTTTTTCTGTGTGAATTCAATATTCATTATGCGCAATAAATTAATTTTTGATATGCACTGAATATTCATCAAACTAGGTAAAGCATTTTTTTGACGTTAACCATGTGGTTTTGAGAAAAAAATGCACACGAATCATCGAAATTCGACCGAAATTTAAATAAAGTGTTGTTAAAAATTTCTCGATCAAGAAATTGAATTTAGATTCTTTTAAACAATTCATTATTTATCGGATAGAATATATCATATAATAATTTGATATTATTTTTTAGTTAAGATTAAATTAAATTACAAAAAATTTGTGAGGGACCAAGATGAATCTTAATTTATTTATTTTGACAAAAAGATGAATCTTAATTCTTAACTATTATTTTTATACACTCCTATAGTAGAATATAATTAAATTATGTACATTAATCTAAGATTTTTTTACTACGTTAGTTGTTCCATTGCTTCATCTTCCAAAACACACTCCCACGCTTCTCTCAACCGTGTTCCTTTGCCCTAGATCCATGCTTTCCTTCTTCAACCCCTTCATCATTTTTCAACTTTTCAACAATACCCTTTTTCATTTTTCCCATTTTCGTTCTTCCAAAACCTTCTTCTGCTTCATATTCTTCTCATAAACCCTTCAAATTTCCCACTTTTACTTGCTTTTCAAGAGGATCTGGTTCTTCTAAATTTCAAGTCTTTGGTATCTTATTGATTTGTTTTTTCACTTTTGTAATTGTTATACTGTGGAAATTACTCTCATTGCTAGTTTTTGTTGTTTTTGGTTCAAGTGGGTTGAGTAAAGTTATGATTTTTGAGATTTATGTGGTTTGATTTGTATTTTAGGGTCTTATAGTTGGTAATTGGGTTTTTAGAGATGGGTTTTGTCTTTTGTTTACTGATTTGTCACGGAATTTGAGATTTGATGATGGATACTTGGTTGCTATTGTAGTTGATATTGTGTACTTTTTTTTTCTTCATTTGTGTGAGATTTAAGATTAAGATTTAAGAAGAGTTCTTACTTAGTTTGGTGGTTAAACTTAATAGGATAGGATATTGGAAATGTTACTGAGGGGTGAACATTGATATTTTGGAGATTGGTTTTGTGGGAAGAAGTAATTTGTTGTGTACAATGGGTTGCATGTGTTGCAAGCCTTCTGCAATCGAGGATAGTAAGGATAGTCCGAGGGAGCGTTTATCGAACAAGCCTGTGTTGGATTCACGTGTGTCTAGAGGAGCTTCGTCGAGGAGGGAGGAAGCGTATAGGGTGAAGGATAGAAATGATAATAACAATGATGCTAGAACTGCGTTGATTGATAAGCATGGGCAAGGGAATGGTTCTGTTAGAGTTCATGGTGATAATTTTGAAAGAAAGAGGGAGAAAATGGAATATGTTATTGCCCCACATCCAGGGATTGGTAGTGTTCCTAAGGCTATGGAAGGGGAACATGTTGCGGCTGGATGGCCGTCATGGCTGGCAGCAGTTGCTGGTGATGCAATCAAGGGATGGCTGCCACGGCGCGCAGATTCTTTTGAGAAGTTGGATAAAGTATGTTTTTTTCTATTATTTGGCTGCTTAATTACATTGTGACGATGTTTTGCATTGATGCAGTTAATCTATTTTCACTTTGCTTGCTTGTTAAATTTGCAATGGCCAGTAGTGTTTTGATTTAAATGTTTAACAAATATCAAATCCATTTTCTTTAATTTGTTTAATGTCAACTTTCCTTAAGCTTTTTGCCTCCTTTTTTCATTCAATTATCTAAATTGCAAAATCTACTCTATGCTTGTGGTGGCATTTGAATTTGAAATGATAATGGTGATTACTTTGTCATTCATTACTGCAGTGTATTGGTTGGACCTAAGTTACTACCACTTATGTTATGTTTGTGTTTTACATATTCTATAAATCATGCTTTGAGATGAAATTGAGTTAGAATATACTAATATATGATTTGTCTACTTGTAGCTTTTAGATATTTCTAAAGTTACAATTAAAGTTTAAACCTTGATTTCTTGTTACATCGATGTGAAAGTTACCTTCTGTATGCTGTTTTGTCATAAACTGATAAATATTTCCTCTCTATCATGTGCAGATTGGCCAGGGAACTTATAGTAATGTTTATAGAGCTCGTGATCTTGAACAAAGAAAAATTGTTGCTTTGAAAAAAGTGAGGTTTGATAATCTTGAGCCTGAGAGTGTTCGCTTCATGGCAAGGGAAATTCACATTCTACGTAGGCTTGATCATCCAAATGTCATAAAACTGGAGGGCTTGGTCACATCAAGGATGTCGTGCAGCTTATACCTTGTTTTTGAATACATGGAGCATGACTTGGCCGGGCTTGCATCACATCCTGGACTGAAGTTTACAGAATCGCAGGTAATTTCAGAAGCTTCTTATTGTTCATTTTACTAGAAATGTAACCTATCACATGATTCAGGAATACACTGCCACTAATTTTTCGTTAATCTGATATTCAACCGTTTTATTTTATTTCTGTTTTTTCTTTTCTTTCTCAATTTCTTCTATTTGTACGTATAAGCCAATATAATAATAAGCTAATTGTTGTATGAGGAATTTCCTATTTCTGAAACAAATGCACTGAAATTTAATTTGTTATTGGAACTTGGCAGGTTAAATGTTATATGCAGCAACTTCTACGTGGACTTGATCACTGCCACAGCCGTGGTGTGCTGCACCGTGATATTAAGGGTTCCAATCTTTTGATTGACAACAATGGAGTATTGAAAATTGCAGACTTTGGTTTGGCGAGCTTTTTTGATCCCAATCTAAATCAGCCACTGACAAGCCGAGTTGTCACTCTTTGGTATAGGCCACCTGAACTTTTACTCGGAGCTACTTACTATGGTACTGCAGTAGATTTATGGAGTACAGGTTGCATACTTGCTGAGCTGTATGCTGGCAAGCCTATTATGCCTGGTAGAACTGAGGTATGTACACTTAGATTTCACATTCAAACGTTGCATTTTATCATTGACTATGGTATATGGTGCATTGTGAATATCTTTCCTTCAAAAATTGTAAGAATAAAATTTAGATTTACGACCAGTGTATTGCACATTATGGCTTTTCAAAATTCTTCAAAAACCAATCAGGTCGTTGAAAATACACCAATACACCAATACATAAATATCGTCTTATTTACAATATACTACCAGTTCTTTTATGGTCTTGTGCATGAAGCTTGCTTCTATAATTAAATAATTTGCAACTACAATTTTGTCTTGTAGGTGGAGCAATTGCATAAAATTTTTAAACTTTGTGGTTCGCCTTCCGAGGACTATTGGAGAAAATCAAAATTGCCTCATGCAACGATATTTAAGCCTCAGCAACCCTATAGGCGCTGTGTTGCTGAAACATTCAAGGAATTTCCTGCACCTGCAATAGAATTGATAGAGACACTTTTGTCCATAGACCCTGCTGATCGTGGAACTTCAGCATCTGCTTTGATCAGTGAGGTATGAAATTTTTGAGTGTCCTTTATACTGTTCATTCTCTTCTTTCAATGAAACGAATTGTCACAAATGCAGGTTTTGGGTTCCTTTGAAAGTGCAATCATAGATTGATTTGATGTCATAATGGTGCATATATGCTTATGTTATAAACAAATTGTTTAACGGACTATGCACTGGTTGTGTAAAAATGTTTTACATAATCATCCAATCGTATCTCTTCCGTTAGATATTTGTTGAGATATTCAAGGAAGTGATATAACAAAGTGGTTACATATGAGATATAATTTGATGAAATGCATAGTCATTAAACTCAACAAATCCACGCTCCTGTATTGTCTCTTTATCACGTGTATTCCTGAAAATAAATATGTATATAAGCAAAGTCATGTGCCTATCATGTATTGGTATTATTCAGTATCTCTGGCACAACTGAAGTCTTGCACTGTTTCTTTGGTTGTAGAATATTGTTTTCAAACTTATGCATTGATGCTAACTATCTCCTTTTGTTTTACTTGCAATTCAGTTTTTCTCAACAAAGCCTCTACCTTGTGATCCTTCAAGCTTGCCAAAGTATCCTCCAAGCAAAGAATTTGATGCCAAAGTACGGGATGAAGAAGCTAGAAGGTATGTGCTCAAGTTTGGTGCGGAGTTCTAGTTGTATATTTTCAGTATTGCCAGTGTACTAATAAATATTGAAGTTCAGAAGGGTGCCTCTGTATCTGCACTCCTTGAGTGTTGGTACAGTTCAGTGTTAGCATTTTTGTTTATGGTTTTGGTCATTATGTTTGCAGACAAGGGGCAGCAGGAAGCAAGGGTCAGAGACATGATCCTGAGAGAAGAGGAGTACGGGAATCTCGAGCTGTTCCTGCACCTGATGCCAATGCTGAACTGGTAGTGTCAATGCAGGTAAAATCATTGTTAATTTCGATACTGTCACAACTTGCTCATTTTTGGATTTGTCATTGCTGTTTATAGATGATGTTGTTCTGTTTGCTGAAATCAAACAACCTTTCAAGTGCATGTCTTTTTGATAAACACCAAGATAAATTAGGTCTCTCAAATGCATTATATATATCATCTGGATGAACTCTTCCTTTATGCGTCAAATAAGTATGTGTATGGTATCTTAAGATAAATGATTAAGATTTATCTCATTAGGCTGGGTGCGTCTTAAACTGAACAATTAGACGGAGGTTACAGTTTTCTTGGACATTTATAAATTAATTCTTAGAGGAAGATTTTTTTTTGAAACATCTCTTGCGATTTTACAACTTGCTAAATCCTTGCAATAGTCAACACCGAACAAGGTGAAACTTGTTAGAAGCTACCACATACTCTTCTACTGAGTCCTTCCATCTCGTGTAAATTTTGTTATGGTTTTCCTCTTTTGCTGAATATTATATTATTTTCCTGATTACTGAATTTCATTCATTTTCCTTTCTTGAATACCTTGCTCCTCTTTGCATCCTGTTTAATCATTCATTTTTCTATTCGTGCAGAAGAGACAAGGTCAGAACTATTCTCAAAGTAGGAGTGAGAAGTTTAACCCTCATCCTGAAGACGCTGGTTCTGGTTTTCCCATTGAACCCCCTAGACCATCGCAAGCTGCTGAAGCAAACGCGGATTCACAGGCAAATCAACATAAAAGAGCCTCTCATTCGGGTCCACTTACTCACCGTGCTGCATGGGCGAAAGCTGGGAAGAACCAGGATGACGCTCCAAAGATTTCTGTGGGTGGCGACTTATCTACAATGTCAGGCTTAGTTGCAGCCAGGAGGAGTATGCTGTCTGACGATCGCAGGGAAAGTTCTGGTTCATCACAAGTCGAGGCTCCAAAACTAATTACCAGGTTCCCAGGATCCTTCAAGGAGGCATCTGAATCATTGATGCAACAAAATCAAAACCAGAAGCATCATGTACATGCTTCTCAAAAGGAAGATGCGAAAGGCAGCAACAAAGACCCAAATAATGTAAGCAGATGGACTTTCTTCCTTCCCTACCTTCTCTGTCTTCACACTCACACACACACACAAAACACATTTTGTTTGTATATTTTGTTGTTTTGGGATCTTGTTTGAGAAAATGTTTTCTATTTTCATTTATTGTTCAGTTTTTGGTCTTGTTTGGATAAATAGTTCAAATTAGTGCTTATCATATAAATGCTTATGTATAATCTATTTCTATGACAAACAGTAAAATAAAGTTAAACTGTTTTCATATAAGCTATAAGCTGTTTTCATAAGCTATGCTGGAGAGCTTATGAAATAAGTTGTAAACAGCTCATAGACATTTCATATGCTTTCCCAAATAGTCTCACAAGCGGTTATACCAATAGATAATAGATAAGTTCAAATAAGTCAATCCAAACAAGTCCATAATTGCAAAACCATTGCTCGATTTCTTATTTTTGAAGATTTGTATTTGTATAGAACAAGTCTTTTTTTTTTTTCTCCACTGTTTTCGTATACAAATATTTGAAATTATGAAACAAAGTGAAAATAAAATAGGAGCACTTTTGTAATTAAAACTGAAAGAGAGAAATAAACACAGTTTTTTCCAACCAAACATGCTAATGGAATCTAATTGGTGACTTTGGTTAAGTTTGGTCTCAAATGTTTTGGTCTTGTTTTTTTCACAATGTTGCAGGCTGGTTATGGATCTAAGGGTTATAAAATTCATTATTCCGGTCCATTGCTTGTTCCATCAAGCAACATGGATCAGATGTTGAAAGACCACGACCGCCAAATTCAAGAAGCGGTCAGAAGAGCACGTCTAGACAAGGCAAAAATGCGAAGACTCCAAGCTGAAGGGAACCAGATAAACAATTCATTATTTGTTTCTGGTCGTTGAGTTGTAGAATCTGATGCACCAAAAAAGCATCATTAAGATTAAGAATACATTTTTATTTTCCCTTTTTGCCTTGTAATTATTCCTCAGATGAATGCACCCCTTTGGCCATGTTAGGTAACTCCATAGCACATCACATCTATTTTATTTCCACTTACAGATGCAATTTGTATGGCCTCTTGTAAAGCTTTTAACAACCTTGAGCTGCAGAATATTGGAGGACAATGTCTTCCTTATGTTTAACTTATGATAAAGTAATTAATTATTATTGGGAAGATGGCTAGTTTCTTCTCTCTTTTTTATAAATCACGAGTACCTGAGTTTGATCTAGATCTCTATGGAACAATCTTTGACAAGACATTACTTATCTCCGACTGAATTTTGGATTGCTTAGGCTTTTCTGCTTTGGCAACAAGAGGTTTTAAGACCAAAAGGAAATCTTTCTATTTTTTGTCACTTATTCTACCATTGCTTCAACACTTTATATTATTTATTTATTTTCTAATAAAAATTTAGGGTGAGTAGGCATGACAATGGGGCGGGGTGGGGACGGGTTTTGCCTTCCCCATTACCCTACCCATACCCAACGAGATGAGAAATTGAATCTCATCTCTGTCCCCATTGGGTTTGGGTATTTCCCCCATCCCCGTCCCGCAGTGAATCAAATTTTTTTTAATAAAAAGTTTTTTAAGCTTCAATTATAATATTGTACTGCATTATCCAACAATTTGTGTTCATTTTAATATTTCTTTATTGAATAATTTGGTTGCTCATTTAATTATCAATGAAAGTTCTTATATCATGACAATTATCAAACCAAATAACATGACATATCATTATCAACCCCTTCAACAAAAACAAGAACATGACCTTTCTACATTTGGGTAGGGTTTGGGTATGAGTTCGGGGTGGGTACATATATCCCTGTTACCCGTCCAGTATCCGTATTATGAAATCGGAGAAAACCCAAACTCATACCCAAACCCAGTCAAATCGGAGTTGGTTTGGGCGGGTACCCATGAACACGGGTTTTGTTGCCATGCCTAGGTGAGGGAATGATGTTCCGATTCAAGACAAGGAAAATCTTAGGACTCAAAGAACACTTCCAAAAATATTTACATTTACCTAAATAAAATATCTGCTGCACTCCAATTCAAAATGTGACAACAATTTTATTTTTTTTACCTTTTTATATACTACAACAACAACCAAGCCTTATCCCACTAAGTGGGGTCGGTTACATGGATCAAATTACGCCATAGTGTTCTATCATAAACCAAATTTGAGTCTAACTCATTGACCTTTAAATCCTTCCTAATGGTTTCTCTAATAGTTTTCTTAGGTCTTCATCTACCTCTTTTAACATGACTCTCT
>Ga0099826_10000612_pt1 | contig 18180 bp, 11 predicted proteins | sample Mtrugardesep15_FD_76830 | JGI IMG/M metagenome (GOLD analysis project Ga0099826, IMG submission 76830) | Root nodule microbial communities of legume samples collected from California, USA - M. trunc garden sep15 | ecosystem: Host-associated > Plants > Roots > Nodule | place: USA: California... | reverse complement strand
TTTTAGAAAAAAAAAAAAAAAAAGTATTCATGGAAACTTTGCGTGAAAATCCCACGCGAAGAAGTGTCAGCAATTTTATTAGAATCTAAAATGTGTAAAGAAGTGTCAGCATGACATGCAGGGCCTTGAGAGTGTAGTATGAGAATGTAGAGATTGCTGATCAACACAACATGCCCAATCTGGGCATGCAAATCTTGAAGAACACAAGAATTACGGGAAAATATAAGTTTGCAGTCCACAATTTTAGTTAATTTAGAAATAAAGACGAGACTAATACGAAATTGAGGCAAATATTGAGCAATCAAGGTGATTCCATTGAGAAAAAAGACATATTGGTTGAATTTTGTAAAAACTAGTAAAGCAATGCAAATGAGTACATACATCATCATTAGTGTAACGTCCCGGATTTTGGTCCAAGACATTACGTCTAATTCTTTATTTTTAGAAAAATAGGGCTAATTGTTTTTTTTTAATGGGCAGCATAATAAATTCCTAACTAGAAATTAACAAAATAGTGAAACTAATCTCTTTATAATTCGAAAAACCCAAATTTGTTTTCCCGCGTATACACATCAAACACACATAATTTCTTCAACACTCATGAAATAAAATCAATAATAAATTAAGACATCAAATAAGAATATTCAACGATCATCTAGAAATCGTGCTAAGACATTTCTTTTTAATTTAAAATATTTATCATTCAAAATGTACGATAAAAACAAACACATATACCATGTTTTTAATGAAGGCACAAGTGACAAGACTCAGTGAACTCAATGTTAATGCAGATGCATGAAATGCAACTAGACCATGATCTGGATATCGCCCAATATGGCATAATACTTGTAATCGCCCAATTTGGCAAAATAGTTTTAATCACCCAATTTGACAAAATAGTTTTAATCGCCCAATTTGGCAAAATAAGTTTAATCGTCCCATTTGGTAAAATAATTTTAATCGTCCAATTTGACACATGCATATGAATCGCCCAATTTGGCACATGAAAAACAATCGCTATGCAATGCGATCTTCCTTCAGTTTTACTCATAAACCACATATTTTATCAATTCCACAGAATCACCAACTCCTCGTGATTAAATAAATTTCTTAAAACATCTAAAATAAAGAATCAAGGAAGAGTCACTTAAATCAATAAATTCTCAATTTCACAACAACAATCACATATACAAATCAACAAAACATCAATCATACATATAATTACCAAAATTCACATATTCTTCAAAAACAATAGCAAAATTTACTAAACAACAATAATTCTTATATTTATTCCTAACCCTTAATCTCTCCACTCATCCATTGAATCAAGAAACATATCAAATTTAATATAATAACCTATTATTTTCATTTAAATCATGGTCAAGACTAGAGCCCTTACCTTAACTTTTTCTTTTCTCTTTCTTTCCAAACTCTAGCAAGAAACTCTAAAGGCTCATACGGAAGGTTGCAAGAAGATCTATATTTGAAGCTTCAATGGAAGAATAATAAAAATTAGAATAAAAGGAAACGAGATCGATAGAGAAGGACTATTGAAAATATTATACCTTCAGAGCTTACACGGATAGTATAGTTGATGAAGATTTAGAATATTTCATTAACAGGGTGATGGTGGTGATGATAATTAGGAGTGAGAGGTATACCGTGGAGACTAGAGGGGAACCACATGTTGTTAAAATGATTTTAAAATTGGAATGATTATGAAGGTGGGAGGGAAACATGCTACACGGTCAAAGCATACATTTTGACAAGTATTTCATAACACACCCAATACTCTTTTGAGATGGTCAAGACCATTTCTGTGCTAGGAGGAAGAGATGAAAGAATTCTAGGAGAGTTTACCTTTTAGAAGAAAAGAATGGACTTAGAAAATATTAGGTGGATGATAGCTACAATCATGATGGAACTTGGAAGTATGAGAGAGTGAGGGTCGGAGAGGGATAGTTTGATACTCATAGAGAGGGGGTCAAAAATATGGAGCAATAAGGATATGTAGCATTAAGGTGAGTGGCCCGTGAAATAAATTTGTTACTGCTGAGAGATAATAATTCCTAAAAGAATGGTAGAGGTTTCAATTACGTAACTGTGGCATGATGGAGAGAAAATGTTTTACAAAATTCATATTATATTTCTAAATTGATGAATGGCAACAAAGTGGGAAACAATTAAAATAAAGAAATTAAATTAACTAATTGAGGCAACAATTTCACGCACCTCATTAGGCATGATCAAAATTTGAATTAGTCAAATAGTTTACTTGCCCCATGATTTGTTTCTACACCATGTGGTTTAATTAAATAATCAAATTATCCAAGAACTCCTCAAATAGAATTATCAAATAAATAAATATGGAATAAATCCTTCTATAACGTATATAAAATATTAGGATGTTACAACTAGCACCAAAATCTAAAATCCAAGTAGAAGGGGAAGATAACATATTACTAGACTTGTTGATGTTGGAAACCATGCGAGTCTTGAGGTCTTCTATGGATTGCTTATCTGAAGAAGAATTAGAATGGGATGACTGTTGGAATCATTTTTTGAGGTTTCAATCTGAGTTTTGGATCGATAACCTGGAGGAAATCAATATTTGAAGTAGCAGTTATCAATGGCATGATTTTTTTTGTTGCAATTGGTGCAAAGCATTGGGGTTCTTGGACCTTTGCCATGACCTTTGGACTGATTTGAGAGATTTTTAGGGTTTGTGTAATTGATGGAAACGGCGGTGGAATCATCAGAATGGTTAAAGTCTTGTCGAGACACTAATGAATACACTTTTGAAATTGAAGGTAAAGGATCCATTAAGAGAATTTGTGTGCGAACATTGATGTAATTTGCATTAATTAAGACCTTTCAAAAAAACATATGATATATTTCATATTCTTGTAATTGCGAACAAAATTTGAAAGAGCGCAAGTACAAGGTTTTACACAGAAGCAAGAAGGGCTAGCTTGAAGATCTTCCAATTCATCCCAAAAGATTTTCATATCAATAAAATATTTTGAGAGGGATCGATCTCATTATTGAGTGGAATGAAGATCACGAAGGAGATCAGAAACCCTAAAAAAATTCCTTCTGTGAATCGATCCTCAAGATCATTCCAAAGTTCAAATGCAGACTCAATGCAAATTGTAATTTGAAAAATATGGGGAGATAAGGTTCTGGTGATCCAAGAAAGCACCATGTTGTTGCATATATCCCTAAGATCATATGTGGAATCAAGATAAGAAGGTTTAGGGAGAGTACCGTTGATGAACTTGATTTTGTTCTTGGAAAATAGAGAACGTTTCATTGCTCGACTCTAGTTGTGATAGTTGTGATCGGTGAGAGGAGTAGATACCAACACCACACTAGGATTTTCGCTAGGATGAAGGAAGAACAGACTTCGTGGATCCTGCGATGGATCTTTGATTGTTTTGGATCCGGTTGGATTAACGTCGAGATCGGAATTTGATTCGCTCATCATGTTTGATGATCGGAGAAAGGTTGAAGAAGAAATGTAGCGGCTGAAGGGATAATTGAAACCCTAGGTTTCGTCTGATACCATATTACAAAATTTGTTCTAATGAAGGAAAAAATCTTATATTGATAAAATTATGATTGTAATTGATACACATAGGGATGGCAAAAAAATCCACACCTGTGGATATCCGCAGATAAAATCTGCCACTAACACGGAGTGGATACCTCAATGGACATCCATGGATAAAATAAACGAATATTTTAACTACCCGCTAATTCATGGATACGGATGTGGATTTAATGGTATCTGTACCCGCGGATATCCATACCCGCTATTAAACCGAGTCAATTACATAGATAACTTTCAACTTCCTAAGCAAAAACCCTCGATATTGTGAGTGTTATTAGTTATTACGCTCATTTTAAAAGAAATTGAAAGTGGTCGGGATTGTTGAAGCAATAAGCTTTGTTTTTGTTGAATATGATGAGCTTTACTTATGTTTTTGTTAAATCAAAGAACTTTATTCTTATTAAATGTAAGATACTTTATTTATGCTTTTGTTGAGTCAATGATATTTGTTGTTATTGTAATGTATGGATATTATGTTTTCTTAAAAAGAAAAGAAAATGCATTTGATTAACCCTTTTTTTTAAATAAATTTTAGCTAAAAAAAATAAACAAATATATATATTTTTTTTTATAAATGTCATCCATGGATATTTGTATAAACCCGCGGATTACCCGCTAAACAGATTTTCGCACGGATATAGATATGGTACAGGTATCATATTTATTCAACAGAGCGGATATGAATATCACACTATCCGCACCCATGGATACCTATTTACATCCCTAGATACACATAGGGAGCGTGACATGAGATTATATACCTATGGTCAACAACAACAATAATAAATGGACTAAATACTTACAAAAAATGTATCTAATACTTAAATTACTAGTAGAATACGACAATAATGTGGAACCATACGAAAATATATTTTCCAAAAATTTGAAAAAATTAAAAAATAATTTTTCATTTGTCTTTTTAAATTAAAAATATTTTTTTAAAAAATATTGAAATTAATTTTCGCAATTCAAAATTAAATTTTCGATAATTAACATTTAAATTTGTTGGAAAAAATTTATTTCAAAAAGTATTTTTTGATTTTTAAAATTTTGGAAAATTAATTTCCATATTTTTAACATAATTAAAATAAGTTTTTGTTATTTTAAACTGTTGTTTTTAATTTTTAAAACAGAAAAAGATTTTTCAAAAATTAAAAAGCATTTTTTAAATTTCAAAACGCCACGTCAGATGCCACGTGGGCACAACTGCACTGTCAACGTGCGCCACGTAGGCATCTTGGTGACATGGCTTGGCTTAAATGGGCCCAGGGGTATTATTAAAAGATAAAAATTTTTGCAGAGACTGATTTCTGAATTTTTTTTACAATGACCAAAACTTAAACGGGTCATATTTACAGAGACAAGTGCAATATTTAAACGTTCTAAATATTAGCATTCATTTTATATATAATATGTTAAGATAGATACATATGCAAAAATAAGATATCAAATCTCTAACCGTTTTCCCTCAAAAAAACCCTAACCATTTTTTATCTTGCTAATCTAACCATTTATAAATATCTTACTATTTAAAACGATTTATTGCCGGTCATGTTATGTTATCTAAGTTTATTTTAAGTTAATGTAATCTCCCAATTTACTTTAAACCATCCTTAATAAAATCAAATTCACTTTATAATACTTATAAAAAAAAATCATTTGAATCTTAACCAAACCCATCTTTCTTTTCTCTCTTCGATGCTTCTCTTCTTTTTATTTCTCGCGAACCAACCATAGTGTTAAAGTTGAGAAGAAAAAATCAGAAGAAAGTTTGATTATAGATTGATACGAAAACTTGGCATGTTTCCATCTCCGATCAAGGGCAATCTCGGTATATTTCATTCTCTTCTTCGCACGCGTATATCACATTCATCGATTTTCTCGTTACGATTAATTGCTTTGGTATTAGGGTTTTGTGGATTTTAACCTTGTATTCAACAGAAAACGTATTCTGACACGACAGCACCGTTTTGGCATTTACCCAAGTTGCCACGTGCTGAGGAAAACAACCATGGAAGTTAACATTGGTCAGTATATAGTAAAATTCCAAAACTTTACTACGTATTCATATTGGGTTTCTGCAAATTTCTACAATTTAGGTCTTTTTTGATTTTTAGTTCTATTGTTTCATCTGGGTTTTCAATAAAATCATTATTTGATTTTACTGAATCAAATTTTGTATTGTTCATTTTTTAAGTGATTGGATTTGGAAGATGCATGGATAAGTGATGTTTCTTATTTAGGGTTCGTTTGGATCCGCTTATTTGAGTTTATGACGGTTTATAGTTTTATTTACCGCCATAAACTCAAATAAGATGGTGGAAACTTAAGCTTACGTGGTTTAGGCATGTAGAGAGAAGACGTGTAGATTCTATAGTAAGGAGGGTAGTCGCATTACTAGAGGCATAGGAAGACCTAGAAAAACTATAAGAGAAACTATTAAGAAAGATCTAGAGATTAATGAGTTGGATAGAAATATGGTATGTAATACAACATTATGGCTTTTTTTGATCCATGTAGCCGACCTCACTTAGATGAATAAGGTTTGGTTGTTGCTGATGTGGTTTTGTTGTTGTATCTGCATTTGCGAGACTGTTGGAGAGAACTTATGAATACAACTTACAAAATTTTCGTAAGTTGTTTTCAGGTTATTCCATAAGCTCTCCACGATAGCTTATGAAAACAGTTTATAGCTTATATGGCTTTATTTTTATCTTTTATTGTAAAAATAACTTATATGAGAAGTGCTTGTGCTACTATAAGTTGCAAATTAAGCTGTTTATCTAAACAAGGACTCGTAGCTGTTATTATGCTTTGTTCCAATTCTCCAGTGGATTTGACTTTTGTTTTGAGAAGCATAAAAAATTGATATTTATTGGTTATTTAATATGTCTACAGGTTCAAATACTGAGTCGGCCGAAACTGGGGTTGCGGCGAATCAGAATGCAGTTTCTACTAGTGACGGCTGTGAAAGGAGTTTGAAACCTGTGGAAGATAAAGAAGAAGAGGAGGAAGAGGAAGAGGAAGAAGAAGATGCAGACTTTAATCCTTTGTTTTTAAAGGAAACACTTTCGGATGCTTCATCAAGTTTGAGTTCTGAAGGTGATGGATTGGATCATAATGTTGTAGATAGTGGGCCATCTATGGATATAGATTTGGAAAAGATAACGAGTAATGAGCAAATCTGCAGTGCAGTAGATTCTGAACATGGCGAGGAGGAAATTGTTTTAGGAGCAGCGGGTATGATATCTCAATTGGAGATTGATAAGGAGAAGAAGAATGACTTGATTAGTGGTACTAGTGATGGTTTTAGGATAGAAGAAATAAGCAACACAACGAAACCCCGAAGCCCAATGATAGACATAGATAATGATGACGCTATTTGTATGCGTACTAGAGCTCGTTATTCGCTTGAAGGTTTCAGTCTTGATGAGCTTGAGACCTTTCTTCAAGAGACCGATGATGAAGATGATGTTCAAAATGTTGATGATGAAGAAGAGTATAAAAAATTTCTAGCAGCTGTATTACAAGGTGGAGAAGGTGATGGTCATTCATCTCATGAAAATGAAAACCTCGATGATGATGATGAGGATAATGATGCAGACTTTGAGTTAGAGCTTCAGGAGTTGCTGGACAGTGATGCTGATGAGAATGCAGTGGTAGAAACCCGAAATGAGTGTGATGGTGCTGGACGACGACCAAAGACTAGGCAAAATAATCGCCGGAAGAGCTCTTCCCAAAGTGAGAGAAAAACATTCGGACAGGTTAACAGGCCACTGCGGCCAATTTTGCCTTGTTGGCTTAATGGACAATTTGTTTCAGGGAATGGTTTGATGCCTGAAGCTACTCGCAGCATTCAATCTTCTGCTTCAAGAAATGGCCTTGTTAATGGCTTTACTCCCCAACAGATTGGTCAGCTGTACAGTTTGATACATGAGCATGTACAACTGCTTATTCAAGTATTTTCTCTGTCGGTTCTTGAACCTTCACACAAACAGGTAGCTTCTCAAGTTCAGAGTATGCTTTTTGAGATGCTTCACAAACGGGATGCAGTATTAGCTTCAACAAGAACACCATATCCTGCTGTTTGCTTTACTCCATCTGTCCCAGGCCAGTGCAACACAGGATCTGCTTCTATCCAAGATGCAATGAGTGTGCGGATTCCTCAATCCCATCAGACCTCTTCTGAAGGTTTGAATGGGCAAAGAAGTTGTTTTCAAGATGCTGACGGTTCTTTCTGGTTACCAATTGTAAGAGGCCCTGTGCTATCTATGTTAGATGTTGCTCCTCTTAATTTACTTAGAGGATATGTAAATGACATTAATTCTGGTAGGTGCTATTATTTATTTTAAGTTTTTTTCATGCCTTTCCATTCTATACTGGTTCATAATATTGGCTTTTACGGTTTACTTACTCAAGCATTGGTCTGCAATTCCTTTTACAGCTGCCCGAGAGTTTCGAAAGCGATTCATTGAATCGGGTTTTGATCAAGTTATTGAAAAGGAACCTCTATTTCCTTTTTCTTCATCTGTTGTTGGAGCCAATAGTACAGTCTCATCTTCACCTGATAAAAAACAACCTAAGAAAACATTGGCTGGCATGCTTGTTGAAAGTTCCAAAAAGCAGTCAATTGCTTTGGTACCAAAGGAAGTTGCGAGCACAACTCAAAGATTTTTGGCCTTTTTTAATCCAGCATTATTCCCACACAAGCCACCCCTGGCAGCATCTGTAAATAGGACACTTTTCACTGATTCAGAGGACGAGTAAGTTGCATTCCTCCTCTTTGTGCTTGTCAACTATGTTAAATGATTTACTGTGAAAAAGCTGGATTTTGATTCTGTTTACTTTGTATTACTTGAATATTTTTTTCTCACTCAATAATGCAAAGGTTTGTACAAATATTTGTATACATGAGAGATGTAATCTAAATAGGAATGTAAACCTGTCATGATTCTAACTAACAAATCTTATAATAATCAACATCGATTTCTCAGCACTTCCCCTCAACTTCATACCCTCCAAAACCTTATCAAAACACGTTTTCAGACCCTCAAAATGGAAGGTATGATAATGTTTTTTTTACTGGTAAGAAGTGGGTCAAGTTTTTTTAGATACTTAACACTAATGTTGGAGCTTTTGCTTTCACCTATCAAGGCTTAGGTGAAATAGATGTAAGATTGGTTTTTATTCTCTTATAAGTTCCCCCTTTTCAACCATTCCTTCTGTCATTTAATAAACTTCTCTAATAAATATGTTTTCCAATTTTCATTTCTTAGGATCTGTGTTTATTGCTAGGCTAGAAATTTATATACTATGTTTTACATATACTTAGGCCGACATCATGTGTTCCCAAGGTTTATCTCCATGCTTTTAAATTTCTATTTGTTGCCACTCTTGACTCTGCAATTGGCTATTTCATCCACAAAAAGCATGCACTGTGGTAATAAAAATGTCCTGCGGACAACCATCTCCTAAATGCCAGCCATGCTGCCATTAATATCGTGGCCAACATTTTCTGTCGAGCAAAATCCACTTTTGTTCTACCATTACACCGTATGACCACTTAATAAAAGCATTTCGTGTTTGCATTTTCTGCATTTTTATCTCTTACAATTGTATTCCCATTGTTCAAGACAAGCTCGCAGTGTTTACAAAGACCTATATATTTTATTGCAGATTACTAGCCTTAGGGATATTGGAATATAATACAGATTGGGAAGCAATTAAACGAAGATTTCTTCCCAGCAAGTCTACGCATCAGGTGACTATTATTGTTGACTAAATTTTATGACAACTTCTTCTGAATGTGATACAATGGATGGACTCTTTTCTTGCATATAAATGTATGTTATTTTTTGTTGTATGCTTCTTTGAGGTTTTTTCTCTAGTTTGTGAGCATTCTCATGTTTAGAGACTGATGTATGGCTGGATCGCATTCGTAATTTATGCTATTATACAAAATTGTAATATAACAAGTATTTCAAAACTTCCAGCGGTCAGTGAAATAATGAATAAACTGGTTCCATGATACACTAATTCAACCATATTTAAATTAGTGATATTTAATGTATGTATTTTGAATATTTTATGTTCTATAAAATATTAATTTTAAGTAATAAGGAAACATAAATATTATAAGAAATCAAGTTAGATAAAAATGCAAATTAACATAAAATGGCATCTTATATGTCGTGTAAGTAACATTAAAACTCAATAAGAGACTAAATAATGATAATTTGCACATCAACCTCATATGTGAGCCTTTGTGACTTGGCATCAGGCTTGTACTGATTTTTTGTTTTTGGCTGAAAAAAAAAATCACAAAAAAGGTTAAAATATACAACAACTTTAAAAAACATATATATATATATATATACACACACACACACACAACTTTCTTCGTCATAGGTTTTCAATTGGTTCCTATCAATTTAGTGATTGACCGTATTTTGGGTTGTACAAACCTCAGCGGCCGCGCCGGCCGCTATAGAGGAAAAATCAGGACCACTGCACCAGGCCGCGTCGGCGCGTGTCAGAAGTGGAAAGCGGCCAAAGTGGACCTATAAATAGTAAAACAATAAGTTGTACTAGTTGTATATAATTGGTATTAGCCATTTTCGATTTTGCTATTCCTTTTATTTCAGATTATGAATACTTCATGAAATTTTGAGTAATGTTTAAGGTATTTTAGTATTTCTTTTTGAATAGTATGGCATCTATTATTAAATTTATTAGTGGCCGCACCGCCGAAATAGCACCCGCTACGCGCCCCGCGCCAATTATTGGGTTTGCCGCGCCGCATTTCCGCATTGACAACAGAGGTACAAACCAGACCCCATACAATAGTATTCACTAATTTCCAATCAAATCAGCTTATCTGGTCTCGTTTTTAAAAATATGTTTGAAATGGCTAAATGGATTGCATTAGTTATTTATTGGTTACTTAAATTAAACTTTTTGTGTCGTACTTGGATGGCTATACTCTAATAAAAGGCAGGGTAGGCTTACATTTGTTGCTCAATCAATTCCATTTGCTGTCAATCTATATTTTACATGATTCGGCTGCCTAGTGGTGAGATTCCTTTAAAACTTAGCAATGTATACACTGCCTGAACAGCTTCCCCCTAAAGTAAAAATGTAAAGAAAGAGCAAATGTAAATGAGTTAATATGCAACAAGTTTCTTGGCTTTAGGATATTCATTAGTAAATAGTAAACGCAGTAAGACCGTGCTTACAGATTTGGAAAGTTGGTTTTAATAATTGTCTTATTATGGGTATAATATACTATGTTATTCATTGTTGGCCAACACTTTTTTGGTTGTGCAAATAATTGTCCTATATACTAGCTTTTGAATTGAAATAAAATGTTTAGTTGAATAATCAGTTCAACAATTTCATTGTGATGGTCAATTTTGTTGCTTATCTAATATGCCACTGAATGGTCTGGTTACAGATTTTTGTCAGACAGAAAAATCGTTGCTCTTCAAAGTCATCAGAGAACCCAATAAAGGTAAACATACATGCTTAATCCATATATAATCAAATACAAGCTGTTTCTGACCAGTTAAATCTTTGCTTATCTCTGTTTCATCATCAATAGTAAAGCAATAATTTCCTTTGGAAGAGACCGCATATCCATTTCTTAGCAATTGTGCAAGACTAAGAAGATTTAGATATATTTTTGCAATGTAAAGAACATTAGCGATTTTCACAACATTCGTATTTTTACAGCAATTGTCCCATTTTGCTTGCTCAAATTCACCATTTCCAAGCTTAACTTTTGGTTGAGCTGATCTGTCCGTGGATGTAAAAATTACAAATCATTATCTATATTTCACCATAATCATATTCTTATTCTTCTCCTTTTATCTAAAACCCCGTGCCTTCACAGTTTTCACCATTAAACATTGAAATTGCAACTGGATAAGTGCTCAAAGACATATTTGCACCACAACTTCCTAAAAAATAAATCGCTCAACCTCAGTGTATTTAGCCCTAAAAAATAAGAGCATTGCTTCATAGCCATAGAAGTTTGGCTTTTTTGCACCAATTTTGGGTCACAAGGGGATCCTAAAACATTTAGGAGATCCTTGTGTTGGGATAAGAGTGTCTATACAAAATGGTTTTGACAAGACGTGCCACCAGACTTCCACATTGCCAGGGAGACTTCTGATACAAGGAGTCAATCACCTTTATTTATCATTGACTCTAGTACCACTGTTCAAAATAAAATTGAAATAGGGGGAGATTAAACATGAAGAATTAATTTGCAATTTATTGCATTGAAGAGAATTACTAAGTATAAGCTACAATCAACGTGCTTAAGACCTAGACCAAGATCCAGAACCAACTTGCTTCAGAAAAGAAATCTATGGTTAAATACTTCAAACTTGTATCACTCAAATGATGTATTTATCATCATGGATGGAAAATCACGAATTGGAATTCCAGTTGGCTGAATAGAAAATTGAATTTTTGCTCATTTTTCATAGTATTATATGATTGATCATTTTAAGTGACAAATATCAACAATTAAAGCCAAAATAGAGCATCATGTACCCAAAGTATATGCATCTGAACTCAACTAATTTGAGATTCAAGTCACATAGGCTTGTCCTTCGATGTTTTTTTATTTAAAAAGAACCTAGATAAAACGAACTACAGAACTGAATATAAGATTTAATTAATTGATTCTTTACACTATTTACCTGATTTTTTCTCCATACAGGCAGTTCGAAGAATGAAAACCTCCCCATTGACTGAAGAAGAGATAGCATGCATTGATGAGGTAATTTATTCTAGAGCAATTTGGATTTGAAAATTTTCTGGTAAATCGCACATAAGCTTGCTAATGTGTGACAAAAAATTAACAGGGACTTAAGCATTATAAATCTGATTGGATGTCAGTATGGCAATATATTGTTCCACACAGAGATCCATTCTTGCTTCCACGCCAATGGCGAGTTGCTCTTGGGACTCAAAAGTCTTACAAGGTAGCTGACGGAAAAAAGGAGAAGCGGAGATTGTATGAGTCTGGAAGAAGAAAGTCGAAGGCTACTGAGACAGAATGTGGGCAACCTAGGTCTGATAAAGAGGTTTGTTACTGTCTGAAGCTAAGAAACCTGTGTTTGAATTTACCTCTCAGGTTCTACCTGCATATGAAATGTCAGTATAGTCATCGTAAATGTAGTTTTTGTTAACTGCCCGAATGGCTTAGGACAAATAACATACAAATGCACAATATGCAATTTAGTCTACCTTTATGAAATCTTGGCTCATACATGCAGCATAAGTATATAACAAATTGTAATCATCACGATTTTATGTTAGTGTGTGTGTGTGTGTGTGTGTGTGTGTGTGTATGACACAGGTTCACATTTGCACTGGCTAGTTCATCAATCATTGCAGTGGACAATGAGCCTATGGCTTAGTCTGAGTGCATAGGTCATCTGGGCTTCTATATTTGTTTTTAAGGATTGGAATTATCAGATTTTGGATTTACCGCTGTGAGCTTTCTTTGGAACTTAATGCAGGATTGTGAGGCCGAAATTGCAGATGGAATGGGTTATTCAGATGTTCCTTATGTCCACCAGGCATTTCTGGCAGATTGGAGACCAGACACGTCTACTCTTAATCATTCAGAACACATTTCCTCGGCATCTGTAGAAGTAAATCTTGGCCATGATTCAATTTCACAAGATAGTCAGCTTTATAGAGGAATTAACAACTATGGTTTAAGTGGAAATGTTCAACATCAGAATGGTAATCAGCCCGCATTTCCATCCGTATATAAGCCTCCCCTGCCTTTTCACTCTACATCTGATTTTAGGAGTGGCATGAAAGGTGCTCCCAGTGCAACTATTCCTAAAAACCCATTTTTGGGTGCGACCTCTAGCCCCAAGTACTGTTTTCGTCCATATCGGTCTCGGAGGCCAAATAGCGCTCACTTAGTAAAATTAGCACCGGGCTTGCCTCCTGTAAATCTTCCTCCATCTGTTCGTGTAGTTTCTCAGACTGCTTTTAAAGGTTTCGAGACTGGAACATCAAAGATTCATCCTTGTCGAGACAGTGCTACTGATGTTAGAAAAGATAGTTCTGTGTCTCAAATTCCTCATGGTGAGAAAATTGGAATTGATCATCGTGCTAAACGTGCAAGACCTTTGCCAAAAGACAGTGGGGTACATTCTCAATTAGAAAGTTCTGAAACTGCTGAAGACAGATCTATTGTGGCAGAGAAATCCACTTACGCTGATCTCCAAATGCACCCTCTTCTGTTCCAGGTCACTGAAGTGGGTAACACACCTTATTATCCATTTAAATTTAATTCTGATCCTTCTAGTTCCTTCAGCTTCTTCTCAGGAAGACAGCCGCAATTAAATCTGAGTCTGTTCAGTAGTTCACAGCAACAAGGGCACGTTGATAGTGCTAACAAGTCGTTGCAGTCAAAGAATTCCTCATTAAGGTTAGGAGGCATTGATTTTCACCCACTTCTGCAGAAATCTAATGATACACAAGCGCCAACTGGTTCAGATGCTATTCAGGCTGAGCCACTTGTTAATAGTGGTGTGCCTGATACAACTAATTTATCTTCTGGTCTTTATGACAAATCCAATGATCTTGACTTGGAGATTCATCTAAGTTCTGTATCAGAAAGTGAGAAATCTATGAAAAGTAGACAGCTAAAGGAACATGTTCCTATAGAGTCTCGGCAAATCATAGCTAGTAGTGCAACAGAAATGAATGCTCCATATTGTCAGCAGGGTAGTAGAATTCCTTCACCGAGCGGCTGCAAACTTGCTTCAAGTACCCCTTTAGTCGTTCCTGTTGATAACATTACTAGATATGATGATGTTGGTGACCAGTCTCATCCTGAGATAGTGATGGAGCAAGAAGAGTTAAGCGATTCCGAGGAAGATATTGAAGAACATGTTGAGTTTGAGTGTGAGGAGATGGCTGATTCTGAGGGAGAGGATGGTTCAGGATGTGAGCAAGCTTCCGAGGTTCAAAATAAGGTAGCTTCTTTTTTTTTTTTGGCAGTTAGTTTTAGATTTTAATCGTGCGTGTCTTTGTGTGTGCTATATATGTTACAAATTTCAATATCGAGGAGAAATACGTTTTACAAATTTCAATAATGTGGAGAAATGACAAATTTTCTCTTATACAATACAGGTTTTTTTTTTAACTTCAATCTTCTCTTATTTAGTTTTTATGTTGAACCATGAACTTTTATTTTCATTCGGTTTTCAGCATATACTTTACTATGTGGTCCTCTCTGCTTACCATAAAAACTTTACTTTCTTGTCTTGAGTTTAATTATTTAACATGAAAATTCGTAAGTGCACTTTTTGTTTGAGCCTTGCAATGAGATGGCATACATCTATATTGAGACTACCCTGTCCATGTCTTTCCAAGTTTGACTCTGTTATTTGCTACATTGGATGGTAATTAATATATCAGTCTGTCAATGCCAGCATGATAATTCTTTACTTTAGCAGACAAATTTGAATTCATCTTATTCTTGTGAGGTTCTCAGCTCTTCAATGCCATGTTTAAACTCAAAAGGCCCACATATAATTCATTTGTTACACATGTAAATCCAGCTTCCTTTATGCAAAGTTGCAAATTTTCTAATTTCAACTTTTTCTCCATGCTTTAATTCATATGTTCTTCATCAATCTATTAACTATTTGTTTCTGTTGCTTCTGGTTCATGACCATCTGCTGCCAACCTTATTCTGTTGAATAACCTTTATGCTGGGTGATGGTTGTTCATTTTTCTTTGCTTTATAGTCTTTTACCATTCAGCACAGGGACGGAGCCAGAAAAAAATATCGAGGGGGGCAAAAAATAACAATAAGCGATAAATACAATTACTAACTTTGATTACTAATAATTGCAGAAATTTTGTTTGATATAAATAAAATACTATATATCCCACAAAAGAAAATACACATAGAAATATAGTCACGAAAATTATATTGTTATTCGATTATTTATTTGCCAAAACTCTTTTCTAATTTTTTATGAAATGTCTTCACAATATCATTTTCGATATAAATAGTCAAAATTTTCAGCAGAAAAATCATATTTCTAGTTTTATGAAACCTTATTCTCACTAACATTGTGCTCATTTTATTATGAAACGGTAATAATGGTCGACATTGAGCTTGTGTTGTTTTGAATGTTAAAATTATAATTTTTTTTTACTATTTTTTTATTGAACTTAATGCTTAATGATGCTATTCTTTATTGGTTTTGTGTTTCAAATTTTAAATACAATGAACAAGTGACACCTTTTAAATTAGAAAAAAAAAGTGACACAATTTAAAGAATAGTAGTTTGAGTAAAACCAAAAAAAGTCATAATATTACTCCTATTATGCTATTCCAGTTTAGTTATCAAGGTTGGTTGCATTGATTACTCAAATTATTAGGGGGGCGAGTGCTATATATTTTTGTTTTGTTACATAGGAGTATTACATGTTAATATAGATGATAACTAGTAGTACATGATTCTTGGGGTGGCGACAGCCCCTTTTGCTATATACTTCCCTCTGATTCAGCACCTCATTCTTCTTTGGTGCTGGTTCCTATTCTTAGTTTTAAAAATATATTTTTTTCTTCCCTTATACCGTTGATTTTAATTTTGTTTTAGTTTGAGTGTGAGGAGATGTCTGATTCCGAGGAAGAGGATGGTTCAGGCTGCGAACAAGCTCCCGAGGTTCCAAATGAGGTAGTTGCCTTTCTTTTTCACTAAGTTTTGTTTTAATCGTTTGTGTCTGTGTGTGTATATTGCAAATTTAATATTTGAGGGAAGATACATTTTACAAATTTCAATAATCGTAAGAGATAGTATATTTTTTCTCTTATATAGATATAAATTTTTTGATGTTTTCTTCAACATAAATCTTCCAAATGCAAAACTGAATATTTTTTGTAAACCAAATTTTATGTTGAGCCACCGATTATTAATTTTCAATGTGGGTTTTCATCAGATGTTTAATGATGTGTTGTGTTTCTTACTACTTACTATGAAAATTCTCTTTGTAATGATTTTTGTGTTCGGATATAAGAAAACATTTTTGCGAAATGGTGGAGCTCGGTTTTTTGTTTTCTATTTATTTTTTATTTGCTAGTAAACCTTAGCTTGAGGGAGAGTATTAGAATAACAACAACAACCAAGCATTATCCCACTAAGTGGGGTCGGCTACATGGATCAAACAACACCATAATATTCTAACATAATTTCTATCCAACTCATTAATCTTTAGATCTTTCTTAATAGTTTCTCTTTATAGTTTTTATAGGTCTATAAGAAAATAAAATATCTTTTAATATATTGATATTACGTCAAAATATCTTAGTTTATCTCTTAGGATTAGTTTCTTATCTCAAAGTTTCTTAGATTATCTCTTAGGACTGGTTTCCATATCTTAGTTTTATCATGATTTATTTATTAATTAGGACAAAGAGACTTGTATCCCTATATATTAAGGATAATATTTAGTCTTTTGTATAAAGTTAGTATCCAGTTATTATTTTTCATCTAAAACCCATAACTTCAAACATTTTTTTTAGCCCTGCAATAAGAGGGCATATATGATATTATCTATTTTGAGACTGCCCTTTCCATATCTTTCCACGTTTGACTATGTTATTTGTTTGTCCCTTGTGACTCCTTAATTGGGTGGTAATTAGTATATAGTCAGTCATTGGCAACATAATAATTCTTTACCTGAGCAGGACATTTGAAAATAATGTTATTCTTGTTAGGTTCTCAGCTTTAAATTCTGAGCCATGCTTAGACTTGAAAGGCCCAGATAACTAAGTTTTTACACGTACACATTTAATTACATCTTCCTCAGAAAAATCTTTCTAGTTTCGACTTTTGCCCCATGCTTTAAAAGAATCTTATTCTGTCGACTAAACTTTATGCTAGGTGGTGGTTGGTTATTTCTCTATGTTTATAGATTTATAATCTTGAACCATTTAACTCCCCGTTCTCAGCTTTAAATTCTGAGCCGTGCTTAGACTAGAAATGCCCAGATAATTAAGTTTTTACACTTACACATGTAATTACATCTTCCTTAGAAAAATCTTTCTAGTTTCGACTTTTGCCTCATGCTTTAATAGATATCTTATTCTGTTGACTAAACTTTATGCTAGGTGGTGGTTGGTTATTTCTCTATGTTTATAGTCTTGAACCATTTAACTCCCACATTGGAGGTCCTTTAAGTTATTTAATTGTAACAAATTGGTCCCTTAATTTTTTTTCGTACCACTAATTAATTGTACCAAGCTAGTCCTTTAAGTATTTTTCTTAACACTTGGGTCCTTTAAGTTATTTAATTGAAACTTTTAGGCCCCGAATAACTTACATTTTTAAGATCTGAAATCCCCTAAATTGTTACGGTTAAATAACTTAGAGGACCTAATTGGTAAGGAAAAAACTTAAAGGACCAACTTATTACAATTAATTAACTTGAAGGTCCTAAGTGGTACGAAAAAAAAACTTAAATGACCAATTTGTTACAATTAAATAACTTAAAGGACTTCTGGTATAATTTAG
>Ga0099826_10000611_pt1 | contig 18200 bp, 9 predicted proteins | sample Mtrugardesep15_FD_76830 | JGI IMG/M metagenome (GOLD analysis project Ga0099826, IMG submission 76830) | Root nodule microbial communities of legume samples collected from California, USA - M. trunc garden sep15 | ecosystem: Host-associated > Plants > Roots > Nodule | place: USA: California... | reverse complement strand
GTCATTTTTAGCGCTGAATGTGTAATAAGGAACTAGAATAGTTTGAAATGTATCAAAAATTTAAAGGCTTGATTGCACTTTTGGACTTCTATTTTTTTAAAAGTTGTGGTTATGGACCTCTAACTAATTTAAATACAAAACAGCCCTCTATATTTTGATTCTTTAGCAGTTTTGGACCCCAAAGACAAAATAAAAAAATAAAAATTGACATGTGGCACCTCACTTAGGGTGTCACGTCAGCGTTGACCGAGTCAACAATAGACTGGGGGTCCAAAACTGCCAAAGAATCAAAACATAGGGGGTTGTTTTGTATTTAAATTAGTTAGGGGTCCATAACCGCAACTTTTGGAAAGATAGGGGTCCAAAAATGCAATTAAGCCAAATTTAAAATAATCATAGTGCATTTTATTAATTAAATTAGTCGTTGACATTAAAGTAGTTTATCAATGCATATTAACTATTTTTATGTAAGGATTAATATGACAATAACTAATATGATAATAACTAATAAAATTTACGAGAGAAAATAAGTAAATATATTGATGGAATACTACGACAATATTAATGAAGCATTTTAAGATAATGAGGTTTTTTGAACAACTTTAGGATAATGGGATTTTCTTAGTTGAACAAAGTCAGTTCAGCCTAGAGGTTCAATAATAGAAAGGAGATCAATTCCTTTTTGAAAGAGGGTGCCAAAATCAAAAGTCTTTCCTACACCTATGGTCGAGAGGCACATTTTTTGTGAAACATGGAGTTTAGTGTGAGATTAAACATAGGTAATGTTGCTTCAGGTTTGGATTCATCGCTTGAGTCAAATTCAACAAGAGGTTTCTTTGAAGATCGAACTGAGATTGAAATGGTCTTCTTTTTCTTCTTGAAAGTTTTCTTTGCACTGAGTTCTTCACCTTGCGTGTGAAGGCATAGAGAGATTTTAAAGGAGATCAAACATGGTTCAAGGTTTATCTCTTCATTGTCTAAATTCACCATTAGGTATAGGTCTGCTTATTCTTCTTCATTTGTTGGTTCTTCTAGGTCATCCCAAGTAACCATCTTGGATTTTTGTTCAAATTGGATGTTACTTGGTCTTTTTTTTTGTTTAATGGACATTCTGATTTGTAGTCTCCAGGTGTGTAGCATCCATAACATATGACTTGGCTTTTGTCAACTCTCGATTTTGAGTATTCTTTTCTTGTTGGAAAAGATTTTTTGTTTTGATCTCTTCTTTGTACCAGTCTTTGTAATTTTCTAATAAGAAATACAATTTGGTCTTGATTTTCTTCTTCATCATATTCTTGTTGTTGATCATCAACATTCATTTCTCCTTATAATATGAGGTTAGTGAGATCTTTTGCTTATGTTATTGCAGTTACAACATGTCTCCAAGATTTTGTAATACATCTTAGCATTTTCATCACTCTTTCATGAGTGGTGAAATTGCTCGCAAGATAGTGCAGTTCATTCGTAATGATAATGAATCTACCATACATTTCATCTATGGTTTCAATTTCTTTTATTTTGTAATAGTTCAAATTTACGTACTTCAATGCCGACTTTTGTTTCTTTCACATGACTAGTGCCTTCATGATGAGTTTTTAAGGTATCCAAATTTCTTTGACCACTTTGCATTCTAAGTATGAACTTTGAACTCATCGTCCCCACAGTGGGTTGATGTTTACGTATGTAAACACAAGTTACAACCGGTGAGTTGTTCATAGGAGCTACCTCGGTGGAGCTCTAATAACACTCTAAAACTTAACTATAAATACATGGTTCAAAATATCAATTCGAAGCTGTAAATGTCTCATAAGTGTCCCTTTTTATAGTTCTCGATTTGTTAACCTAATGGGTCTCTCGTTGGTCACTCAGGTCCATTAAGTTGCGATCCAAAGACTTTCATTAGTGGTTCAGTTCGAGTACGATAGCGCGTGAAGTTGAGACACGCTTTTAGAGACGTTGATTATTCGTACAGGACACGTGAAATCATGACATACGTAACTTATGTCACTGCACTACGCGATAGGTCATGATACACATGAATAGAACCACAACAAGTTTACCTGCATATCCTAATTTGGGGCGAGCTTAGCTTGGTTTGTGTCACTTGAACAATCAAACCAGTGTTGAGTAAGGATAAGCTGAACTGACATGACTTGAACAATCAAACCATGTATTGGATCTCCCTAGCTAGTTAGGTCAAGATATTACAAGCCACATAATATATCTATATGAGTCTAGCCAATTTATAAGTTTTCACTAACAAAAAATTATATTTTCATAATCTGTTTTTTCACAAACTACATTAACAAGTTTTATGTGTGTGTGTCTAAGTTTTCACAAACTCGCTCCAAGCCACTAACAGACTATCGGAAGACCTTAGACAATGCATGAAACATCAACTATAACTTATGAGTCAAACGAATTAGAATTTTGAGATACAATCAAGAAATCTTATAAAACGCCATCTGATAACACAAACCTAGAGCACATGATTCCTCTATATAGATGCGCCCAAGAAACGCTGCTCTAGTTTCACAAAGCTTATTGATCAATCATATAGCTTCTTCCAAACGAGTTTCCGTCCCTGTCCGATGCTAGACAGCTGTGTCGGTGTTTAGCCGTGACCGACGAGATGGGATTGGGAATATTAGATCATCGCAAAGCATCCTCTTTCTCTTCTACGCATCCATAAATAAATTAGTACAGTACTTTCTACTTTTTTTCCTCATACAGTATAAAAGTTCCTCGGAATCTATGCCCTATGTAGAAAGTACGTAAATTATTTACACGCACATGATCTTTTTTTGCACTCAACGGCTAGTTTTTTTCTTTCTTCTGTGCTCTGCCCCATATGTACGGTGTGTATGTAACCTTTTCAGGCTCACTAATCTAATTTAATCTATCACACCTACTTTTCCACCCTTTCTTGGAAACCCACCCAATGCTCCATTGCTCCTTGTACTTTGCCAGTATTCGCTAATCTTCAACAAATCCATAATTTACAGAGTAAAATATAGCAGGAAGTATGCCTACTGTTTGACTAGTACTTTCATATTACTCCATCTATCCGTCCCAATAATGCATAATTTTAAGCTTAAATATCTTGAATAATATATCAAAAAAAATTATAAAAATTTGATATTTTAAAAATATTCATCGAAACGAATCTAACGACATCTTATATGAAACTATTTATCTTTGTATATTAGTAGAAAAATATGGTCAAAGTAAGTTAGGTCAAAATTTTAGATTTTCAAATGTGTCAACTATTGTCGGACGGAGTGGGTAATTGATAAAAAGAATAATTAACATTTATTAATAAATTATACATTTATATAAATTTACATAGTAAATTAACTCTTTTAAAAATAAATGCACTTGGTTAGATCAATAAATAATGAGACAAATTGGCATCATTAATGATAGAACCCCACAATTTTTTTCTATGTTTTCTTTCTTTTCCTCTTTATTTACAATTTTTTTTCTATGATAGTGAGACAAGTAAAAAGAGTCAATTATTTCTTCAAAATATAGTCGTTGCATGGTTCAACTCATTAATGATAAATTTTCCCACTTTATCAAACCACCACAGTCTCATTCCATCTTCTCATACACACAACCCAACCCACCCATTTCCACGATCCATCCATCTCCCTACTTTATCTTTTATCTTCCCCAAAAAATAATAAACTTTATCATATTGCTCTTTTCTATTTTGTCATCATCAACATTGAAACAGAGTATCAAACACACAAAAAATGAGCACATAGCACACCTTCTAAGAGAGTGTAAAGAAAAACATAGCAAAAACTAAAATGGCTTTGTTTTTGTTTTTCTTCCTCCTGTTCTCCATTCTATTCAACAGCATTTCAAGTAAGTAAAAAATAAATAAACACTTCTTAGTTTCTTCATGCTCATCTCTGTATCACTGCTCGTAACTGCTGAGACTAATCTTTGTAATATCGATTTCATGGGTTAACTTATTTTTTCTTATTAATGTTTTCTTTACAGATAGCTCAGGCTTCTCATCACAACCAGGAATCTGCTACGGTCAACTAGGAAACAACCTACCAAAACCCTCAAAATCACTTTCCTTAATCAAATCCTTAAACTCAAAACGCATAAAAATCTATGACACAAACCCACAAATCCTAACAACCTTAAAAAACACAAACATCCAAATCTCACTCATGCTCCCAAACGAACTCATCACAAACATCTCATCAAACCAAACCCTCTCCGACCAATGGATCAAATCCAACATTCTACCTTATTACCCACAAACCCTAATCCGTTACCTCCTCGTTGGCAACGAAATCATCTCATCCACACCAAACTCCACGTGGCTTCATCTCGTCCCTGCGATGCGTAGAATCAAACACTCTTTGAAAAAATTCAGAATCAAAAGAATCAAAGTTGGTACTTCTTCTGCTATGGATGTTCTAGAAACTTCTTTTCCACCTTCAAACGCTGCGTTTCGTAAAGATATAGCGGTTCAAGTTATTAAACCGATGCTTAGGTTTTTAAACCGGACTAAATCTTTTTTCTTTTTGGATGTTTACCCGTTTTTTGCTTGGAGCTCCGACCCAGTTAATGTTAATTTGGATTATGCTTTGTTTAGAGAGAGTAATGTTACGGTTAAGGATCCGGGTTCGGGTTTGGTTTATACGAATTTATTTGATCAGATGGTGGATGCGGTTTATTTTGCGATGGAGAAACTTGGGTTCCCGGATATTCGGATATTTATAGCGGAAACGGGTTGGCCTAATGGTGGTGATGTTGATCAAATTGGTGCTAATGTTTTTAATGCTGCTACTTATAATAGAAATTTTGTTAAAAAAGTTATGAAAAAACCGGTTGTTGGGACACCGGCTCGACCGGGTTTGATTCTTCCGAGTTTTTTATTTGCTTTGTTTAATGAGAATATTAAACCGGGTCCGGGTACAGAGCGGCATTTTGGGTTGTTGTATCCAAACGGGTCTAAGGTTTATGACATTGATCTTTCGGGGAAGACACCGGAGTCGGAGTTTTTGGCACTTCCTCCGCCGGAGAATAATGAACCGTATAAAGGGAAAATTTGGTGTGTGGCGGTGCGTGGGAGTAATGTGACCGCACTAGGGGAGGCGGTGTCGTATGCTTGCTCGCAGGGGAACGGGACTTGTGACCCGATTCAACCGGGGAAAAAGTGTTTTAAACCCGATTCGGTTTTTTGGCATGCTAGCTATGCATTTAGTTCTTACTGGGCTCAGTTTAAGAAGATTGGAGGAACTTGTTACTTTAATGGGCTTGCTACTCAAACTGCAAAGGATCCAAGTAAGTACATTTAAATTTTAATACTAATCAATAGTTTAGTTTAACTCTAATTGTGAGTTATGATTATATTTAACTATAGAGTTGCATTTCATTCTTAAATAGTACAATACAATAGTACAGTAAGTGGATATTTTCATTTTTTTATAAGAATTAGAAAGGTCAATTTTTCAACAAAAAACTGTTGGTTGATTTTCTTAGTATTGTTCTACAATTGATGTTATGTTGACTAAAGATAGCAAAATTTTGCTATCAAATGTTTTTAAAACTAAATGTATAACCATTAAACTGAAGTACTTAATTTGTTAACAAGCACATGATCCAATTAAATTAAACTTAACTACTTTAATTTAATAAATAAATGAAAATGTAATCTTTGTTTGAGTATGAAATTATTTTCTTATTTTTGTTTTCCTTTTCCATTACTTAACGTTTTTATTTTGATCTTTTTTTGAACATGTGTAGGTTATGGATCTTGCAAGTTTCCAAATGTGACACTTTGAATGAGGAGACAGATCATGAAAATGGAGCTCTCTTCATCCTCCAGTTTTAACCATTCATTAATTGAGATTTCTAAAACAGGAAATTTAAATTTAGAATACTGTTATTGTAGTTTGATGTTGCTTTCATTTCATCAATGTGAGGTTCCCCCTCTAGTAACATTCAACCCATAAAGGAGGAACTTACATTGATGAATGATTTTGGATACTTGCATAGCAACGGCAGTCATTATTTGACATAATGATACTGGAATAAAGTCATGAAGTACAATGTTTTATTTACCATTATTTGACATCAGATGCTAGAATAAAGTCATGTAGTACAATGTTTTTATTTACTATTTCCGTACAATTTCTATTTATTTATTTATTGCAACACTTAGATTCATTTGGATTGGCTAGCACAATAACCATTATGTGTAGTAGTAATAGTTTTTGCACGGTAATTTTTATGTAAAGTTTTAATTGTTTATCCTAGTTAGCCAACATGACAGTGTTTTCTGTATGTATATGCAAAATTGAATGTCGCAAAACCTTCATATGTGCTAAATTGTTTAATGGCATTGTTGTTTTTCTTGAAAAGGATGTGAATTTTTTTTTAAGTGCCAACACAAGCTCCAATTTATGCACACTTTGAAAGTTGTACCGGTCTATCTTATGTATCTCTTTTATGTTAAATATGTTTTTGGTCTTGTAAATACATCGTTTTGTGTTTTTATTCATTGTAAAAGTATATCGACTAAAATCACACATTATTTATTCTATGAACAATAGAAAATGGCTGAGATATTAAATGTGAAAAGTTGTGTAGGATTCCGATATCACATTAGAAAATGACTTTTCTTATGTAGAGGTAGACTATTAAAGACCATAGACAAGGTTTTGGTCAGGTTTCTATACCATGTGGTAATGTTTGCTTGAGAAACTGCCAGATGACAAACCACTACTTATTGGTGGTCCACGAATTTCGAATATCTTAATTGTAAATTTTTTAGTTATGTGGAGGAGGGTAAGCGGTTTGGACTAAACCAACGAAATCGATAGTCTAAACTGGACCAAACCGAAAAAATATCCGACCTTGTTTGGTTCGGTTTGAAACCGATCCGAACCAATTTATACCGATTTAGTTTGATTTGGTTCATGATTTTTCATTTTAAGATATGTGAAACCGATGAACCAATCCGATGATAACCACACTCCTTATTTTACTAATAATATTATCATACCTCACACAAACTTATGGTTATATCCAAAATTAAAAATACTTTTTAATCCATTCACTTTCTCTCATCTTTATCTGACATCTCATTTCATCTCATCAGTCAGACTCTTTCATTTCTACAAAAAAATAAACCTTAGATGTCAACCACACCAAACCCATTGTTCATCGCCACCGCTGAGATCGTTCATCTCTTGATTAGTTTTATCATGTTTATGTCATTGATTTATACTCATTATATTTCATTGTTTTCCATGTTCATTTTCTATGCCATTGATTTATTTATAGACGTTATAACTTATATGTCATTGTTTAGTGAAGATTAAGAAAAGCCATTTAAGAAAAGAATTGCGATTTGAGCACCGTAAATTTAGAACACCGTAAAAGCCATTCAAAAAGATTAGAACACCGTAAAGCTTAGAAAATTTTGTCAACAGTAACAGAAATTGAATGTGTATCACGATAAATAAAACTATAAAATATATATACTAAATAAAAAGTTCCTTAAAAAAAATATATACTAAATAAATAGTGTATCCCTGGAAAATATATATGAATTTTTTTAGTTGTATTTTTTAACAAACCGATCAACCGAACCAATTCAAACCGAACTAAACCGATTAGTTTGGTTCGGTTTCTTTTTTGAAAAATAGTGAAAACCGAACCAAACCGAACAGATGAAGGTTTCATCGGTTCGGATATTTTTTTGACTAAAAACCAATCCAAACCGAACCATTACACCCCTACTAAAATGCATTGGATCACATTTATATAATTTTAAAAATTATAGAGTCTATGTATTTAATGGTGAGATCATTCATAACTTTTTAAATGATTTTCACAATTGAGAAGTCTAAATTTGGTGGCTCACTATACAATTTATTTTCTTAACGGTTTTACGACGTTGCTCTTGTTTTATTTTAGTTATACTTTAATTATTTTTGCACACGTGAGATTTGTAAAAAAAAAAATAAAGTTTAATTACACTTTTGACCCTTAAGTTTCTAAAAGTTATAATTTTGGTCCTTAAAAAAAACAGCTCTTTTCAAACCCCTAAGTTTACTTTATATTGCAATTTTAGCCCCCCAACCCAATTTTGACCCAGTTAACGGACACGTGGGTAATTTTTTTTGTTAATAATTATTTTATTTATTTTTTGTTTGTTTTTTTTAATTTTTTTAAAAAATTTATTTTTTATTTTTTAAATTTACACGTGGCATTTTATTTATTTTTTAAAAAATAAATACACATGTGGCATCCATGTTTGCGCCACGTATGCATTGACTGGTCAAAATTGGTCTGGGGGCTAAAATTGCAACAAAAAATAAACTTAAGGGGTTTGGAAAGAGTTATTTTTTTAAGGGGTCAAAATCGCAACTTTTGAAAACTTAGAGGCCAAAAGTGTAATTAAGCCAAAAAAATCGCACACGGTGAATACTTCAATAGTTGGGACATAGCGTCCACCAATGTATCTTCTTTGCTCGAACAAGTAACAATGGTGATCCACCTACAATACTGCCATGTCACAGCCCCAGGAGAACACGCCACAATTACCATTGAACATGGTCAATTTGGGAGTGTATGAGCATACGGGTCAATAGAAAAAGAGTATTTCCTACAGTCAGTAGCTGAGTTCCATCTCATGCCATTGCAAATATCCAAAGCTAAACAGTAGGTATATACACAATACATGAACTGATGCACCTAGAGTATAGAACAGTTACCAGTGCAATGCAGAAAATTGAAAAGGTCACAGCAATGGACCAATTCAAGCACACATTCTATGTTCTGCAAAACTCCAAAACCCATGTACATATAAAGTTCATGGCAATTGCTCAACTATATCAATATTATATCCCCATTATCAAATAGAAGCACCCTGCAATTACCTTAAAATCTAAGGTAAGCTGTCAAGATCCTCAGATTCCATGTTGCAGTATATACCAATTTTGTGGAGAGAAAAAAGCCGGCTAAACCCAATTCAGAAAATGGTGTTTGTTCCCCCGGTTAGTGTTTTCAAGTAAGGTTCTACACCCACCTACTATGAAGGTTCATTGCTGGTTCAAATACTATAAGCAAGCATGGCTGCACCAAAATTAAGATAGAAAAAAAGTCCAGAAACCACTAATATTCTTCTATAAAGTACAAAATATGTATGCAAACCAGTATCAGAAGCATGGATACTACTTTTATTCCATTGGGAAAAATAAAGGATAATGTTTCATAGCAGCTTCTAAACAATATCAGAAGCATGAATACTGCTTTTATTCCATTGGGAAAATGAGCACAACTTGGAACACAACACTAGCAAAATTTGCGGTATCTTTGGCTAACAACAATGAAATTTTCTTAAATTTCAGTTAACTACTACACTTTTTGATACTAGATGAAAAATTTCTGTAAGTAAAACCTTCATTCCATAACGACAATTGCGCCTAGAGCTTTCAATTTCTCTATTATCTGCTCTCCTTCTTCCTTTGAAACACCTTTCTTTATAATAGAAGGTGTTTTTTCCACTAAATCCTTTGCCTCCTTCAAACCTAAATCAGTAAAACCTCGAACCTCCTTGATGACTTTAATTTTGGAAGCTGCTTCATAGGACGTCAGTTTCAATTCAAATACAGTTTTTTCTGGCTTTTGCTCCTCCTTGGCTTCTGTTGATGCTTTTGCTGCCATTCCAGCCAAATTTATGGATCCTGGTTTCATAAATCCCACATTGGGCATCTCCTTTATCCCCATTTTTTTCATCAGAGCTAGACCCAATTCTGCACCTTCAGCTAGAGTTAGAGATGCCACTTCATCTACAAGCCTGAAAACTCTTTCCGATGGAGGCCCACGATGATCGGTGGGATCAAATGTTGCAGGATCAAAATCAGTTGGGAGACTTCGTTGATCAATTTCAACTTCTTCTACATCTTCTTCCTCCTCTTTCCTTGCAGCTTGACCTAGGTTTCTTGTAAATACATTTAATGTTCTAGCATTAAGAACTACAGTGCTAGCAGTAAGAGGTTGTCTATACAACAAACTATTGGGTAAACAATGCCTTATTCTTAAAAGCAAGCTCATTATTAGCTTGTATGGTTTCTACCTCTCTTTCTCTCTCTCAGGATGGCAAATCAGCTCTGTATGACACACATTGCTGTTTCCGAACTCCTACTCCGATACATAAATATCCTGAAAGCAGAATGAAAAAAAAACATTTTGATTAAAACATTATTCTTATCCAAAACTTATTGAAATATTGCTTGTCTTAAACAGATCAAATTGTGCAAGTGTCCTGAAAAACTGCATTGCACATTGCTTGGAGTAAATTAATAAAAATCTTAAAGAACGATAGAACCAATGGCACACATATTCTCAGGTTTCATAATAGTGTACAATGCTTGAAGCCTAACTGATTAAGAAACCACTCAATGTCACTAAGGGCTTGTTTCAATTGACTTAATTGAGCTTATCTACTGACACAAACACTTGTTAAACTGTTTGAGGGAACTTATATTGTTTTCAGCTTATTTCCATAACCTCTAGGAAAGCTTATGAAAACAATATATAACATATATGAAAAAAAAAATATTGAATTTATTTGTATCTCTTATTATATAAATAATTTATAGATAAGCACTTACATGATAAGTGTTAATGCTATAAACCAAGTTGTTCGTCTAAACAGTGCCTTAACGGAGGCCTGGTGCAAAAGGCTCCCACAAGGTGGGTACATGTATGCACTAGAGTCTTTACTCCCACAGGCAGAGAGGATGTTTCCTCAAATCCAATAGTGTAACAAAATATGGAAATATAAGAATGACGAGCTGAGAGGAAAACACATGACAAACAAACTGGTTAATACAACTGCCAAATAGGCGTAGCAACGGGCCAAGTCAACGGTGTATTTTTCCTTCCTCCTTCCCCATCCTAAGTCACTAATCCACATCTCTACTAAAGTGGAATCGCAGAATTCAGGGGGCGGGGAAAACTGCGCTCCAGGCTTCTCACTATTTTTTGTTCAATACTAAGACACCTTGTTCAGCTCATATCTTATAAGAGACAGAGACCAAATAATATAACAAGCTTATACTAACTTAAATTAATCAATAGACATTGAACCTAATCAACCAAGAAACATAAAATCAAATCACATTACAAGTACAAACATGTAAACTCTTACAAAAATAAGAACAAAACAAATTTCATTGCATATAAAAATGAGACCAACCATATTTATTCCACCAAAAAAAAGAATTTTGCATCATTTGTTTTTCAAAAAGAGAATATTTAAAGAGTACCAATTGAATAAATTCATGGAGCTAGAAGCACAAGACACTGAAAATTGCGTGAATCGGAGGGTACAGAGAGAAAGAGATTATGGAACAAGAGAAAACCTGAAGAAAAATAAGTTAGGTGGTGAGGAAGATACAGTTCGGCGGCGGGCGGTGGGGGAGATTTCGAAAATGAGATACTACATGAGATGAGACAATGGAGATCGGGAGTGTAACTCAAAACCTAAATTTTATTTTACAAATCTAATGGCAGAGGTTAAGGCAGGACCAACTGCAGAAAAGAGAGTGCAGGAGAGGATCTAAATCCCTACGTTAGAATTTTTTTTTGGTTTAAACAAATTCTATTAATTGATTTTTGTATTTTTTAAAAACAAAATAAGCTTATTAAAAACAAATTAATTAATTTTTTTTTGTATTCTTTTTTTTGTAGGGAATATTTTTTTTTCTTAAAGAAGCAAAATTGGAATTTTAATAACCAAACATATTTGCTTGTCCTAAGGTGCGGTAGAGATAAGTAAAGAGAAAAATCAAGTTACATTAAAAATAGGTAGGTAAGAAACATCTTAATCTATACTATATATAAAGAAAACTACATCTTTCAACAATTTTAGACTCACTTTTTCTTTTCAAAACTAACCTTAATTTTCAATACAAATAACACATGTAACAAATAAAAAAGAATAATTTTTTTTTAAGGAAGAGAAGAATAAATTTTAATATAAAAATAAAATGTAACAAATACGATATGAATCTATACTACTATATATAAAGAAAACTACTCCTTTCGGCATTTTTGGGCTGACATTTTCTTTTCAAAAATAACTTTAATTTTCAATACAAATAACACATGTAACTAATAGAAAAGAATTTTTTTTTTTAGGGAAGATAAAAATAAATTTAAATATTAAAACAAATGTAACAAATACGATATGAATATATATATGTCTGATTTTTTTCCTTTATCATTTAAATAGTGTAACAAACTAGATGGTATGTTTATACTTACTTTTTCATTATCCCAATTATAGCCTTAAATTACTTTTTTTATAATAAAGATTGTTGTTGGTGTCATTAAAAAGAGGATTTAGATTATATTTTTTTTGTTATATTGTTGGTGTCTTGGAAACAGATAATTACGGTTAGTTTAGTTTGTTATAACTTAAAATAACAAACATTTATATTTTTAGTTTTAATCAAAACCAAAATTTCATAAAAAAACACCATTCATAATTTTTAAATGTTAGCGCAATAAAAAAAAACTGAAAGACGGACACTCCATCTTTTCGCTAGTGAAAATAAAAAGAAACATTAAAAAGTTTAATGGATAAGTCCAACACAAATGGTAGTCAAAAGGAAGATTTTTGTGTTTTGCTTTCAACCAACTAAAATATTGTGCCTTTATGTTATCAAACAAGTGGTGAATAGTGTTTTGTGAATTCTTGAATTTCTTTCTTTCCATAAAACCTAAGATAAAAAAAAAAAACCAACTTTAACAAATAAAGTCTTTCTTGCGTTTAGAAAAACCTCAGAAAAAACCAAACCGAGCTAAATGATCTGAAATATCAAACGGCGTAATAAAGACAAAGTCTAACCAATCGCACACAACAAGCCAAATTTGACGGAAAAATCATGACGAATAACCAAATGTCACCAATTTTATGTCACTCAAGTGCTACCCAATGTCACCAACCTCGTCAAAGCTACCAAAACCAATAGTCACCTTTAAAACATATGATGAGACCACAAGAGCCAATGTGTTACACAAACAACTACCATTTACATAGCACAAAAGAAGACGCCCTCAACGATTTAAATTCATAATTTGAGAATAAGGTAGTATTTTTACTTTTTGATAATAATGAAGAAGGTAATATATGTATTAGAGTTAGATTTATATTATTCTATTACCAAAAAAAAATTGATCATTCAAAAAATAAAAAGATTTATGTTTTCTTTAACAGAATAGAAAAGGTGTTTAGAATGTGCACACCCATCTCAAATCGTAATAACATTTTATTTTTATGTTGAGAGAATCTCATACCGTAGTAATTTTTTCACCAATACATGAGATTTGTTTGAATTGATTTATTTATGCTTATCTACTGGTGTAAGTTTTATGAAACTATTTGGCAGAACTTATAGAAACAACTTATAACTTTTATTATAAGTTTTTTTTTAATGTATTTTCATAAGCTCTCCAAGATAACTTATGAAAAAACTTATAGCATATACATAAACAACTAAATTTTACTTTATCTTTTGCTATTGAAATAACTTATGTAAACTTATACATAAACACTTATCATGATAAACTTTTGTGTTATATAAAGCTGCACATAAACTATTTATCCAAACAAGGCCATGGTCCAATCTAAAGAAGCTTATGTGTTTATCGATCACATAACAAACAACCAATTCCTTAAAATTTCTTTAAAAAAAAAACCAATTCCTTAAAACTCGAAACTTTATAAAACAACCCTTGTTTTTCAAGCAAATCTCACTTTATGTAACAAACCTCTCACACCAAATAAAAAAAGATCTCAAAGTGTTTCTTCTTTTTTATTATGATCCTCCACAATTAAACACAACCTAGTTCAATGGAAAACCTTGTCTTGCACCAACAAAACCACGTTAAAACACTAGCCATGCTCCCATCATCATCACTCTCTTCTTCACCAAAACCCCACTTGAGAATTTTCACCACAAAGCATAACATGAATGTGAGTAATAGTGTCCTTTTTCAGCATGGACCCAAAATGATCAAGGTGATAGCAAATTCAGAGAGTGATTATAACAGCGACAGCAAGTTCAGAATACTTAACGTGCCTCTTACGCTAAAGTCTAGGGTTGGGAACTTTCTGAGCGGTGTGATGCAGGACCAGGATAAGCCTCAAAAGTTCCACCGTGCTGTCATGGAGGAGTTGAAGCTCTTGAAGGATCGTAAAGATTCTGCTCTTAAACAAATGCTTAAGATCGATTCATGTGTTGAAGACATGCTTCGAAGGTTAGTTTGTCACCGATTTCAAATACCCTTTTGTTTGTTATGTTTATTTCATTAAAATAATATGTTTTTCATAGATTGGATTCTTGTGATGTGTTTAATTATTTGTAAGGGTGAACTGTTTGTGATCGATGTAACACCGACACTTTTAATTGAAAGCATTTTTTGATGTGTTCAATGGGTGTATGTGTAACAACACGCTAACACCGTTCCGTGTCGGTCACAAAATGGACCTTTCCTTGCGATAAAAAAATTAGTTCATCTATCAGTGAAGAAAATCTACAAACACAATTCACATTGGTCATGGTCTATGAAGCATGAACACAGACATCAGACGCATGACAGAGACACATATAACAATTTGACAAAATCACATAATTCAACATAATTATATGTGTCAGTGTTGGAATCCGACGGGTGTTTGGTGTCCGACGCTAGGACATGCCTAACATGAAGAGTGTTCGTACTTCATAGGTTAGTCCAATCCAATAATAACAAAAGCAATTACATATGAACAAGACCTAATAATGAAATAAGTTAGTTTTTTTTATTTTATTATTATTTGAAAAAAAAACGAGGAGAGAGAGAGAGAGGCGACAGCCATGGGGGAAACCTCAGGCATCCGCGCCGGCACCACTCGTCGGCCTATGGGAGGGAAGGGACGCCTGTCGGGGTGGCACAAAGGGGATGGGATTCAGGGGATTGGACTACGATGAGCTACAAGCGTCGGAAAGCGATCCGACCGGGTGATCAAGGACAAGACAGACCTAGGAATTCTTCTCGGCATGGAGGCTACAGGGAGGACCGGTTTTACTCTTCAGGAAGACGTCACCAGAATCATTCTCGCGATTCACGCTACTTCTCTTGTGATTCACGTGTGGCTGGAGAATTAGGGTTTCCTCATAACAACAACAGGTTTCATTCACGACACTCTCATTCTCGGTCACATCATCATCATTCTCGGCCAGGTTATTATCAGCATGGTCCTTCTCACCATCATTCCAGGACTGAACGTGGCCGATCATGCATCAGACATGGACCACATTCCAGACATGCTTCTATTTCTATTCCGCCCTCTGTCATTTCGCAAGAATAAAGTGTGGGCGAATGTTGCGTGCTTTGATAGGTTTGGTGAGGTTAAAAAAGATTTGTTGAACAGGTTGGAGGATGGTAAGAAATTGGCGGCAGTGGGAGGAAAAAATAAGTCGAAAAATAATGCCGATGATAAAAAAAAGAATAAAAAATTATGGGAGGAAAAAATAAGTCGAAAAATAGTAAAAAAATTGTTGTTAAGGGAAAAATTAATGAGGGAGAAAAAAACAATGAGGGAGGTTTTATTGATTCGAAGAAGGAAGAAATGGCGTTGGCTAGAAAGCACGCTCTTGAGCAGGTTAAATTGAATGCTAAGGATAGTGAGGAGGAAAGGGAGCAAGTGCGGTTAAGTGCCGCAATTGGTGATATTCCTTATGCAGATTTTTTTAAAGAGAAAAAGATTAGTCACGTAGGCGATGCACCCAACGTGATTGGCGGTGCAAATGTCACGCGTAATTTTCATTATGATAATGATGATGTTGTTTGGACAAGTAAAGGGGCGTTGGCTAGAGTTCTGAATGGGGACTTTATTCCTATTGTTCAACAGAAAATCATTGATGCTGGATTTGATAATGTTCGTGTGGTACCTAGAGGTGGAGATAACGTGATTTTATTTTGTCCCGGTAAAGAAGACATGATGTCAGTTTACCTTGAAGCTGCTGATTTTTTCAATTGTTTCTTTACTGACATGCGTGTTTGGTCCCTGAATGAGGATAATGTGCCTGAAAGAGGCGTTTGGCTACGTATTTATGGAGTTCCCTTACATGTCTGGCATATTAAATTCCTTGAATTTATTTCCTCATCTTGCGGAAGACTGTTAAAAATTGATCCTTGCACTACTAACTTGGAGAGGTTAGATTTTGCCCGTATTTTGGTTAGCACAGAATGTCTTGATACTATCAATGTGGTGGAAAATATTTTTATTGATGACAAGCATTTTAGTATTAAAATTGTGGAGGAAATAGAAGCGGTTTTTGCTCGTGATGTATGTTTTGAAGAAGAAGTTTCTGACTCCGCTTCTGAATTCTCGGAACATCTTGATGAATTAAATATTGATGAATCCATTGTCGATGCCTTAGTTCAAGATCTCAAGGAGCTATCAGAACACTCAGTCGCAAAGCAAACAACAACTCACTCTGCTGCACTTTCAGACACGCAAAACAACCATGTTTCATCATCTTTTGACATTCAACAGAAACCGGGGCTGCTACCTACTGATCCTGTGCTGTCTTTTCCTTTAAAAGGACAATCATCATCGCCTTGTGCTCATTCCAATGATATCCGTAATGGTGCAGCAATCAAAATGAAATCAACCAAGGCAGCCTCTTGTTCCAATTCACGCAAATCTTCTTCAATTTCGGGTCCATGGAGCTTTGAATGGATTAAGGATCACCCCCTTGGAGATGTTGGAGTTGTTTTCTCGCATAAAAGAAAGGAAAAGGTGACACAGCAACGACATAAAGTTACCCATTATCCTTCTCTTATTAGCCTTCGACGTATTGCTCGTATGCCACTTAAAGATCGCCAAAATCTTATTCGTATGCTCAAGAAAACAAAGAAGAAATCAACAGCTCCATCTTGCTCTATTGGCAGCAAAATTAAAGAATGTTTGGATGCTAATTCCTCTTCAACAACATCTGGGGAAGATTGGAAAAATTGGATTTCTCTACATGATAAATCTAATAGTTGTGGTAAAGATATTGTAGATATTGGTAAGGTAATCAATTTACAATTCAAGGGTGATTGCTCTAATATGTTTCAAGTTCTCTCTCGGCCTAATAAATTAGAGAGGAAGATAATGAAAGGTGATGTTGGCGTGGAGGGCAGCCATGCAAATGTTGATGCCTTTTCAACTGGTTGTTAATTTTTGTTTTATCGGTTTAGGTGTTGGTGGTCATAATGAAACTTATTTCTTATAACATACGAGGTTTGGGAAGTTTTGAGAAAAAAAGGAAATTCAAAAGATTGTGAAATTTTATCGTCCGTGGATTTTATGTGTTCAGGAAACTAAGTTGGAAATTATTAATGATTTTTTTTATGCCTCGCTTTGGGGTAATGCACATTACGGTTTCTCTTATAGACCATCTGTGGGGGCTTCCGGTGGCATTTTCACTATTTGGGACATGGCTGAGTTCATGTTGTTATTATTCAAGGTAAAATGTTGAAAAATGGGGTCGAGTTTTCTCTTGCAAATGTTTATGCTTTGTGTGACCCCCTTCGACGACAAGGGGTTTGGAATCAACTTGGAACGGTTATTAGTAATTTTCGAGAATCAAGTTGGTGTGTTTGTGGTTATTTTAATGCCATTCGGTCTCAAGTTGAACGCAGGAGCAGAATGGTTGGCACCTTTGTTGAAGATTATTCTCATTTCAATCAGTTCATTGATATTAATATCCTTTTAGATCTTCCTCTTTGTGGTAGAAATTATACTTGGTTTAGAGGGGATGCCGTTTCTATGAGCCGTCTTGATCCTTTTAGCAGGTAGATATGGGGAGTTAGGAGGTATAATCGCGGAGGAGGGGAGGTTTAACTCTGTTTGGTGGAATAATTTAATTAATATAAAAATGGGGCTGGTGTGGGAGGTGGGCGGTGGTTTGTTGATAATGTTGGGCGGGAGGTAGGAGATGGTGCTCAAACTTTATTTTGGTGGGATCCTTGGATTGATGGGTTAGTTTTGAAGAATAGTTTTAGTCGCCTTTTTGATCTTGCTACTAATAAAATGGCAACAGTGGCTGAAATGTATTCACTTGGGTGGGGGGAAGAGGGTGAAGCTTGGAAGTGGCGGCGTCGTTTGTTCGCAT
>Ga0099826_10000610_pt1 | contig 18206 bp, 16 predicted proteins | sample Mtrugardesep15_FD_76830 | JGI IMG/M metagenome (GOLD analysis project Ga0099826, IMG submission 76830) | Root nodule microbial communities of legume samples collected from California, USA - M. trunc garden sep15 | ecosystem: Host-associated > Plants > Roots > Nodule | place: USA: California... | reverse complement strand
TTTCTTCTTTGATGGTCCCCTTTTCGCTACTAAGATGTGAAAGTTTGTCATCAATGCTTTTCTGGTAAAAGGCGAAGCCAAAACAAATTCAAATATTCCACGAGGAACAGAAGACAGAGAAATCACCAATGTAGAAAAGGTTTACCTATTCATACCTAGCCAAAACTAGCATTTATCCAGCCACAGATGCAAAAAAAATAAAAAATTAATCCAAGCACTGAATAGTATCATAATATCAACAATAATATCATAAATCCATTAGTACAAGCTCTCCTAGGTAAGTGGATATTGAGAATTGATGTAGAAAGAAAGAAAAAACTCACTGTGAAGTATTAAGATCTAAATATGGGGAAATCAGGTCAATCTGGGAAGATTTCTAGATGGTGGTCGGATATATGCAAGAGTGAAAACTTCGAGAAGGGAAATTGATATTTCTGAATCCTTAACTACTAATCTTCACTATCTTAGATGCTAAACTACACACTCTGTAACTGACTCTATTAACAGTTACAACAAACAGTGTTTATGTGGCACTTCGCAAACTAACCTTTATTGTGTATGTGGCACTTCACAAACTAACTCTTTAGTGCATGTGGCACTTTACACACTGTTAAGAACAGCTAATCTAAGACTAACTCTTCCATTTGTGTATATCAATTAATTAATAAGTTAAGTTAGAAGATAAAATAAAAAGGGGAATGATAATTACCCCACCCACATTATTAGCAATTTATATTTAATATATATATTGTCAGAATTCAGTTCTCTATTGTTAAACATGGAGCAGATCAAAAGCAAATTCTTTGACCTAAATTTTTAAAAAATAAATAAATAGACACACACACACGCACACACAGACATACATATACATACATATATTAAAAGAATTTAATACAAACCTTCAAGTATCTTGTCATCCCACTGTTTTGACCTTGCTTCCATTCCACCACTAGTGCCACCAGTCATTGTGCCGGATTTTGTCAGCAAAATTCCATCCACGGTTACAACTGATCAAATTACATATGGAAATGTTCAATAATTTGTATTCGGCCAAGCTTCAAGGCACCAGGAATGCAACACATACATGGTAGGATTCTCAAAATGCAAAAGGGTGGTTAGAAGTTAAGACAGCAATAACACATCAAAAAAATTCAAGGTGTGAAGATTATAGAGTTGAGAAGAAGTTCTAAATTTGACTGAACAAACAGAAAGCATAACAAGAAGCCAGAGGGAAAAACCCACAGAAAAACAGGAAGGAATATTCATGTATCCCGTTTAAGTAATAATGACATGTGTTAAAAACTGGAATCACCATTGATGAATGTGTGAAGGGCTTGAAGCTCAGAGAGAAAAGAGAGAGAGAGAGAGAGAGAGAGAGAAGTGTAACTGAATTCTGTTATTCTATTATTGCTGATGAATGCGAGATTGATTACAGATATTTAGAATCCCTAGGCTTGCGAGACAGCTGTCATAACCGATAGCTGTTAACAGCACGCTAAATCTTAGACAGCAAGCTAACACTAGTTCTCTCTAAGCAGATCTAGTATAATTAGACTGTGAGTATTATATACTCTAACAGATAATATCAAGAAGGCATTGTTACCTTTAAACCTCTCCCCGCTCCAGCTTAAAATTTTGGCTTCCTCGAGGTCTTCACAAACAAGAGTATTCCCAACAGCAAATAGAATTGCCTTCTCCAAGGAGGGATCAAACTTGCACTAGTTAAGTTCAAAAGCTTTAAACACTTTTAAGTTCACTATAGGCATATAGATTAGTTAAAACAAAATTCATCAATACAAGTAAAAACTTCACGATGAAGTATTCACATAAAGGGGAAAGAATACAAGAACGGGTTATGTTCAATGTTTACAGACTGTAGTTAAAATATATTGGTGGAATATCTTTATAGGAATACATTAAATTGATAGACCGTACAATAGCATTTTGATGAAAGTAAATCACTGAACAAAATATCGTGTCTTTAAAAACTGCGTCTAATTAGGGAGAAGATTTGATTTTAGTGAGCTATGGGAAACAGCATGCATAAACAGAAGATAAAATTTTGAAATACTATCTAAATTTAGCAGGAAGCATGTAAACCAAAAATAATTTGTAGGGAGAAAACCATTGGACAAACAATTGCAGTAAATAAAAAGGTAAAGAGTGTTCCGATAGATGGTCACCTATCACCTTTTTGTGCTTTTTCAAATTGAGAAATTTTAAGTACTGTGACTGACATCAAATCATATATTGTTTATTTTTTAAATGCATCAAACAATAAGGTCTTGATGGGCAAACTAGCTTAGAAGGTAAATTTCAAAATAGATCTATAAACGAGGTGTTAGAACAAATTCAAACAGCAAAATTTGAAGCTTTTGTAGACGGGTTAGGATCCTCTTCATTTTGTCTTCCCATTTTCCCTCTCCATTACTAAAGTTTTGAAGTGTACAAAAAACAATCAGACCCACCAAATGCACATCATTGCATTTATAATTCCAAAACTTTGGTGATGGAAAAAATGGAGGCTGAAAAAAATGCAGAGGATCTTGACCCTTTGTAGACAACATCACAACCAGGTTCCTCAAAGTAGCCACTAGTTAAATAAGGATATTGGATCACATCGAAAACCAGTTTTGCTGTACCCCCTAATGAGCGTAATCTTTCCATTATTTGCTTCACTCGAATAGATTGTAGAGGAATAAATGTCTGGGGAGGAAGCCTCTGCTCTTTTAAATACTGTAGAGAAGCAAAAAAATAATAAAAATTTCAATCAATATATAGAATTCAAAGTTCAAACAGGAAGAATTGCACATATTTATACCAAAGATATAACTTTTCAGCAGTTACATAGGTTCGTCAATGAATTACATAGAAAAGCTTGCCTTTCAACAGTAACAATTATATAACAGCCTTTGAAAAAAAATATATAACAATGTTTTGAAAAAAAACAGAGAAATAGGAAGTGATGTATAGGAAGCAATAGTCCTACATCTTGTAATTGCTACACAAAAACTCATGAATAACAGCAATCTTGTCATTGCAACTAAAGAGATGGGTCAAACAAATTCCCCTGGAATGGCAGAAGGCTAAATTATTTAGGTCCTCATACACTAAAAGGCAACAAAATGTAGGTCCACCAGCTTGAAAGCCCCAAGCTAGTTTCACGTTTGGGCTTTGAGTTCACAAGGTTTGTGCTTCACATGACTTTCTACCTTATTTTGAAGTCCATGAATATCAATGCAAGTGAAATTTGTGTTCCTATATAGATACATTACTAGGCCTATTATAACATGGACCACAGTGGACCATCATTAAGCAACATTGATTAATTTGGTCATCACAGTAATAGGGGACCCTACATACCGGATTATCCTCTCTTCCTAACCTTGATGCCCTTTCACAGTAATCACACGCCTCCCTGAAACCAGAAGCTTCACCACCCATCATGCAAGCTCAAACAGAAGCGCCTCTGTCGCAACTGGCACCCCACCACGGATCTCCCATCTCACTTCCTCCAAGAGTACTACCCAGCTGGATTAATTCCAAGGAAGGATGTGGAAGTTGCAACCTTCTAACCCCTTGGTTTTCGATTTTATGGCTTCTTTTTCTTCTATCTCTTTTTTATCTTTGCCCGTACTGTCATAGACTTGGAGGCGAGGGTTTTTTTGGAGGAGTGGGGAGCAGATGGGTGTGCCCAGCAAGGGTTGGGAATGGGCTTCCATGGGCTGCTACAAGATGGATTGAGGAAGGGGTAATTTGGTATGGAGGTTGTGGGATGAAAGACGAGAAGAATTTAGTGGCCAGAACTAGTGGCACATCAAGAACCACCATCTAGGAGGTCCATGTTAGAATACGCTGATGCCACCATACTTATTAATGGTTATCTAGCTTGTTTCCTTTTTTCTGAGTTTATTCACTGTGTATCAACTATAAGAAAAATGTATTAAAATCTAAAGCAAAAACAAACAAAAAAACATCAACAGCAAACAGGAACAGAGTCTAACTTCTTAGCAATCAATAATCATAAAGTTTTGAAAAATAAAATGGCACAAAATAGGATATTGGGAAATCTCACTGACCTTGATGCATTCCTTCCCGGTCTTTTCATCCTCAACAACAACTGCATCCATTAATTTACCCATAGCAACAGTAACGGCTAGGTTATACTTCTTCTGTGTTGGCCTACAAAGATCAGTCATGCGACCATGGACTCCTTGAAACAAGCGTTTCAGAGTTGCCACAGCCTGAGACAATTTAGCATCTCTCTCGTTTTCATAGCGATCCGCCTTCAGATCACGTAGTTTATTTTCTATTTCGCCAATTTTTATCTTCAAGTTATCATACCTTCTCCTGCAGAACAAAAGTAGTACGTATCATTTCACAAATGTCCACAATGAAGACTGTAATGCAGTAGGATACCTTCAATTAAAATGAAAAATAAATAAAAAAGAATAACAAGTTGATTTACTTGGATGCATTATGATCTTCTTTCATCTTACGCAATTGTATATTCAAGTCTTCAACTTCACCCTTATTCTTTGCAGAACTATCAAGAATTTTTTCAAGCCTTTCTCGCATCTGCTTTTCCTGTGAATCCAGCTCAGCCTCCCGGTGTTTTAATTGTTGAAGATTTTCTTCCAAATTATTTTGAGCTTCACTATCAGCATGTTGCTGCCTATCTAGAAGTTCTTTTTCCTCTCTAAGCTTTGCGGTTTTCATCCCAGCTTCCTCTTTTCTGTAATAACAGCATTATCATCACAAGTTCCAAAACAGAAAGAAGAAACATCAATAACAAATTAAAAGTTGAAATGAATGCTAACTACCGAGTACTGGCAAAACATGGCCAACGGCAAATAACAAGAAATCGGCCACTGAATAAAAGAAATACCATATGCAGCTAACATCATCTGCAAACCTCTGCCTAATATTAGACAAAATATTACTAATCTATACATGTTCCAACTTCAGGCCAGTGATGTTTTTTTTTATCCGTTTCATTTTGACATTAACCAAATAAATGTGCAATTTAAACCGATGAGGAATAAAGACATTCTTCAACAAAGAGATAAAAAAATAACATGATGCTAAAATAGTTTTACCTACTATACCTAAAAATCAACACATTTTTTATACCACCAGCATGATCAAATAACATGCTCTTTGCAGTCTTGATTATAAGGAAAAATAAAACATTTTCTAAAATACCCTTCAATTAATATAGATTTTATTTTTCAATAACCATTTCATTCTCATGGAACAAGTTCTCATGAAGTGAAAAATACAATTACTTTTTAAATTAAGAAACTTAATTGCACTCAACTAAAATTCTTAATTAGCATGATTTTAGGTATTTTTGCTTAGAATCAAGACTAGAGGAAGTAGTATATAGTGGGTAAAAGGCAGAGAAGATAGTTAGTGCAACCCAAAACACAATACGATTTCCCAGTTTATGGGTTCCAGTTCTATCAGTGTCTCTTCGTGCTCTGGCTCTAACTGTACAAGGGTTGGAATATCCATTGTATTCCTTTCTATGTATTTATTTCTTTGTTGTTTAAAAACATAAGATTTTAGCTCACTCCGAGCACTAAGCAATTATCCTGTTCTAAACGAAAAAGAACAAAATATAGAATGGTGATGCAGCGGATAAACACTCACATTCTAAAATATTCTTGCAATTCATTGTCATCTAACTGAATCTGATCGCCAACATTTCGACCCTTTTCTTTTAGGTCTTTCATTTTCCCTGTAAGATCCTCAATACCACTCTGTAGATCTGCTATATCTTTGGCGTGCCCCTTTTGCTCTTCCCTTTTTTTGCCAAGTTCTTTCTTCCCTTTCTTAATTTTTGTATTGATACGAGACATCTCCTCCTTTAACTTCAGAAGTTCAGGTTGCTGCAAGGAGGACAGAAACCAGAAAAATCCCATAATCGACTAGGAGCATAACAAATAAAATCAACAGAGGAAACAAAACTAAAACTTAGAAAGATGATTTTCACATAATCCAAGATATATATTTCATTTTTGTTTCCGAATGAGTAGGAAACAGCACAAAGGGGAGGATTCAAACTGTAGTCCTTATGTACAAGTCACACTATAGCCTATTAAAAACGAGCAATGTTTAAGATGCATAGCATAGGATCAACCTGTGTGAAAAGTTCAATGGCTAGAGTGGTTAATTCCCAAACCCACCCCAAATATAGAAGAAGAAACACTCACAGTCTTGTCAAGTCTATTGCTTTTCTCAGCTATTTTCTTCTCACGTAGCATAACTTCTTTCAGATACTTGGCTTGCTCTTTTTTCTTTTTGCCGGCTTCATGTTCAAAATTTTCTAATTCTTTAATAACACCTTCACGGCTTCTTTTATCAGCTTCAAGTTCCTCGGTTGTTTTAACAACATCATTTTCTATATTGAACAACTGCCACAAAAAATGTTCCTTCTTCATAGATTTCTGCAAGGGAAAAAAACAAACATATTTGAGAATTTCATTTTCACCATAAGCAGGCGGATAAAGATCAAGAGACAAACTGAAGAAAAAATAAAAAATGTATGAAATAATGATAGTTGCAATCATAATTCCGAGTACATATATGAAATGGAAAATGCTGCCAAGCAAAGTAATTAATAGATCTAACAGAAAACATTAAATTGAAATAAGACTGATTTGTATCGAAGATGAACTCCAAAGGGTAATCCTGTATACAAGAACAACTGAAACAGTAAACGAATACAGATGGTGATGAATCTCCACGCCTTGTAAAATGTAGAAAAGTAATACTCCCACAATGAGAGCACCCCCTATGAGATAAGAAATTTCCTTGATTCTCAGCCCCACTAATTCCATTTCACACTCCTGCCCCCCTTTTCGTTATTTCCCCTTTTATACGCAATTATTTTATGGTGTACCCTAGAGTTTTGCTGGGTATGTATCCAACATCCAATCATTTCATGTCATGTCATATTTTTATATTTAAATACTTGAAAATAAATTTAAATTTTGAATTGATTTTGCCTTTAGGGTACTGATACCTCACAAACTCCAGCATACCAAAAAAATTCCTTTTTTATTCGCCTGTCCTCCATATCAATAATGTGCCTATGAAGTATACTATACACAAACAAACATAAATCAAAAGCAGATAAAGTTACCAATTGATCCTGCAAGCGAATATGTTTCTCCGCCTCTTCCTTCTGTTCTTTCTTCTGCTTCCTCTCCATCACCATCGTCTTCTTCTTCTGATAAACAAGCGCCGATTTCTCTTCAGCAGAAGCTTTCTCTTCTTCAAACTGCTCATAATCTCTCTTAAGCTCATCAGATCCAGATATCTGCTCAATAAGCCCAGTGAGCTCCTTCGGATTCTTCGACGCAATCGACTCCACATCACCCTACAATAAAAAATTTCACTATGCTCAACGACCATTCCAGTGTAAAAACAAAGATAAGCTTTCGAATATAGCTAATAAAAATAGCTTATAGCTTATAAAAACAGCTTATAGCCGGAAAAAAAAAAAAAAAAACTTACTGCAACTTCATTTTATCTTAAAAGCTGTTTGGACAAGCTTTTTTGGCCATATTGGAGAGCTTGGGTAAACAGCTTATTTTAACATAGGGCATGTTTGGATAAACAGCTTATTTTCAGCTTATAGCAAAAAATAAGCACTTATGCATAAGCTTACATAAGCTATTTTTAAAGAAAAATATGAAATAAAGTTAAATTGTTTTTATATATGCTACAAGCTGTTTTTATAAGCTATCTTGTATCATTGACACTACCGATAGAAGCCTGTCCGACACTAACACATGTGATTGCACTCAATTTTGCAATTATTTCAAATTTTTACCGGTGTCAGCGTAGTTTCAATGTGTCTATGTCGTGCCATGCCTGGTGTCTGTGTTCGTAAACACCATCAACAAGAAATTGCAAAGAAATTAAAATATAAAACAAATAAGCTGTTTTCAACTTATTTTCATAAGCTCCCAAATATGGCTTATAAAAACAACTTATAGCATATACAAAAACAATTTAACTTTATTTCGTCGTTTTCTATAAAAATAGCTTATGTATAGCTGCTTATCATGAAAAGTACTTGTTCTATAAGCTGCAAATAAACTGTTTATCCACACAAGTCCATAGTTAAACACTATCAACAAGAAATTACAAAGAAATTGAGGAAAAAAACCTGAAAAACCAGGAAATTGCGTGCTTTGACAAGAATCCCCAACGATTTAAGTTTCGCATTGTAAATATCCCAATTAACAACACTATCATCAATCCGATACTCACTAGCACCAGCAGAAGTGATAGTTCTAGTGAATTTGATTTCGGATTCATTCGCAAGCTGATAAACCAATCTCACAAACGCTCTTCGACCTTTCTGTTCTTTCTCACGATCATCGAAAGCGTAGATGAGATCTTTCAACTGAGCGCCACGGAGTTGATTGGTGCGAACACCGAGGACAAAGCTGATAGCGTCCATGAGATTTGATTTTCCGGCGCCATTAGGGCCGATGATGGCAGTGAAATCGTAGAAAGGGCCGATTTGTTGGAAGCCTTTGTAGGATTTGAAGTTGGAGAGTTCGAGGCGGAGGATTTTGCCTGGGGAGTGTAGCGACGGCATGGTTGTTGCGGTGGTGGAAGAGAAACCCTAGCGGAAAGGGAATTTGGGGGGAGAAAGAGGGGTTAGGGTTTGGAAGTGAAAATGAATTGGCGGGATAGTGAATTTCAGTGATTGTGGAATTTTGATTTGGTACGGTTATTATTATCGGCTTATGCGCTACTACATCTGGTGACGAGTGTGCTTTGGAAGTTACCGGATTACCAACATCACTTGAAGTGATATATTTCATGGAATTTTTTTTCCCTTTGAAATGAGGGTAATTTGGGAATATAAAAATATCATAATTTGAGTAAAAAAAATTAGTTATATAGAAGAAATAACAATAATGATCAAATGGGGTTCGAAAAAACAATTATCATCCTTCAAAAAAAATTAATGATCGAATGATTTGGGGTTCGAACTTTAATTACAATGTTTATCCTAACAATTTCAACATTTTTGTTCGTCAAATTATAACTTGTAAACAAGTTGCGTTTCTTTTACTTATCGAACTATTAGTTAAAAACGCTTTTGTGTAAAATATTAGACTATTTTACTTGTGTATATTAGACAAAATCATAAATTTAATATTTTATTTATTCTTGTTATAAGACTATTTTTCTCTTTTCTTTTATTATTTGTCGTGTAATATAATATCCTTTTTTAAATTTTATATGCATTAATTATTTCTTTAGGTTTTTTTGTTTTGCTTTTTTTAAGGGGATTTTTGTTTTTGAAAGGTCAAAATGGTAAGGATGAATAATAAAAGATAACACTTTTTTGGCATTTTTATTAATACAACTACTTTTCTAAATATTTGTAGATTTTGTTGGAGTAATTTACAGTAGTAAGGAATGAAATATTTGTAAATTTTGTTGAAGTATATTATAGTAAACAACTTAGGGGTAAGTAATTCTTAGACTTAAAGTACATAAATTTATAAACTCTCGTGAATTAAATGAATGGATTCTGTATATTATAGAGAGATAGTTTATGCGTTAAATCAACAAATTTTCATATTCTTAAAAGATAACATTCTTAAAAGATAACGATAGTTTATAGATTAAATTGATGATTAATTCTAGAAAAAATAAAAATGAAGTACCATACCAACATCACTCAAAGTGATTGAAGGAAATTTTTCTCAGAGAACAAGGGTAGTTTGGGAATATAAAAGTACCATATCTCGGATCTATTTATTGAAAGAAAAAAAAAACATTATTGCAGTAGTATAAACAGTGGGTTAAGGTAAGTGTTTGCAATTTGAATAATAAGTGGTAAGGATAAAGTTAAGTCAAAAAAAAAAAGAAGTAAGGATAAAGTAATGCATGTGTTCATATATATAGATAGATATATAAAGTATAGACGGTTGATTTGTATTTGGCTGTGAGATGGATTAATTGTCTTCCACCTTTAAATGCAATTTGTTATCATCTTGTTTTCGACATATAGGACAACACAACTAAGGAAAGATGAAATTTTGTAGTGTTATATCATCAACTCATAAGCTGTTTGAGCCTTCGGCCTTTTAAATAGAGAACTAAATGTTCTTGAATCTATATCACGAACAAGTTCACCCAACCACAGCAAAATTTGTGAAAATGGATCCTCTCATGTAAAATTTACACATAAAGTGGTAAAGTGTAATCTCTCGCCATTCATGAATAAGTTCACCAACTATAGTAAAATTGTTGGAAATGGATCGTCTCATATAGAAGTTACATACAATGGAGTAAAGTTTAATCTCTCAACATTCATCAAGAGAGAGAAGAATGTGAGGAATTTTGATGAAGCAAGTCAATGGTGATAGATCAACACTTTGTATGGAGAGAATCCATATAACCTCTTTCAAAAATTTACACATGAGGGAAAATATAATCTCTCACCATTCATTGAGAGAGAGATGCGTAGAGGAATTTTGATGAAATTTCAATGGTGATCGACCACACTTTAGTCTCTTATGTGTATGGAGAGAATCTATATAGCCTCTTTTGAAAAATCTCCATGAACAGGGATAGGGAAGAATAAAATTAACGCACAGAATGGATACATTGTCATGCTAAAGTAGAAATGACCAACTTTGACTACTGTTTGATAGTGGTGAGAAGAAACTTGAAGCCAAAGAATGATAACACTGTTCTTTTACAACAAAACAAGAACAGGGGATATACAAAGACCTGGGGTAGGGAAAATGGGATTATGAGGCATAAAAACTATCAGTCATGTCTACGTTGGCTTAAATATCTACAAGATTCATCCAAGTTATTGAAATTGGGAAAGGTGAAGCACTTGCAAATGTCATTGTCATCAGAATCAATTGACCAACCTCCAACCACTTTAAGGTTAACATGTTGGTGATATTAGTATTGCCCTACTTTTGTTACAAAAAACGGTAGTTTAAAGATAAAGATTTGCTGGCTCCAAGTTTAGTTTGTAGCAAAGACATTGAGATACCCCCAAAGCGTATATTTCATTAAACCACATTATAAATAGCACATTCTGCGTCTGCTTAAGACATGCACATAATGGTGTATCCCCAAGCATATTCATAAATCACATTATTAAGAATAGAATAACAATGAGAATCATAGAAACTATAGGTGCATTAATAATCGAACAAGACAAAATTTGAGTCTGATATTTCATAAATTTGAAGGGTGTTCAGACGAAGAAAGATAGATGACAAAAAACAACAAAACCAAGCACAACAATATGCAGTCTAACAGAGAAGAAGAAAATGCAAAAAAAATCTAGTATCCTCCTTTGAGATCGTTAACGACATCATATGGAATTGGAGTAACAGTCTCCAATGTAGCACCTTCCACCATGAAACCAGGTTTGGGGCCCTCTGGCTTGCGCTTGGTGCTTATCACCTCTCCCTTGGCCTTAGCCTCAGCCTTCAACTGATCATTCTTGATCTTCCTCAATCTGAACTCCTCAGTGCACCTTGATGGCATAACATGCTCCACACGGACATGAATCCTCTTCCTCAATATCTTGTTGCGAACCTGAAACACAAATAGCAACATTATGAAATTCAGTAAACAATATCTTTACAGGCAACAAGGCACTTGTAGAGAACAAAAAAAATTGAGATAATTGTACAACAAGCATACGGGTATTCTATCCAACAGATTTTCTTGAAATTAAAAATGTTTATCTCAATCTCATTTATCTCGAGACCTACAAACTTACAAGAATCTTGTGTTAAATACGGTTTGAGTCCATATAAAACATCGTGTCAAATTTGGTCTCTTCAAAAACCCCATCTATGGTTTGCCATTGATTGGGAGATTTTGATGAAAATTTTCATAAATATTTGTTCCAAGTGAAAAATTGGAGACTTGAAATAAATGAAAGTATTTGTAGGAACTAAATTTGACTTAGGGCATGTTTAGATAGACAGCTTATAGAAGCTGTGCTTATCTTGATAAGAGCTTATCATTGCTGCAAATGATAAAGATAAAATTCAATTGTTTCTGTATATGATATAAGCTGTAAGCTATCTTAGGGAACTTGTGAACATAAGTTGTTATAAAAAGGTTTTCGAAACAAACAAAACTCAGAAGCTAATCCATCCAAACAAAACACAATCAACAATTCATTTGTAATATGAACTTAAACTAGATCCTGAATGTGCTACTAAGGAAACTTACTCGAAATGAAACAAAAAAATATCAAGCATATCACATCACATATATTTGCACATAAAATCCTAAACACTAAATCAGTGAAAAAAACAAAATGAAAACAAATCAAACAAGTGATGAGTATAAGAAGAAGCTTTGACATACTTGCTTATTGACTTCAACACCAATGGCCCGCTTGGTGACATTCCAGACACGACCGGTACGTCCATGGTAGAATTTGTGTGGCATTCCTTTGTGTACAGCTCCGTTAACCCTGATATCGACATAATCGCCGATATGATAGGTCCTGAGGTAGGTGGCTAAGGCTATTGTTCCCTTCTTGCGGAAGGGACGAGAGAATGAATCTCTGGTGCGGGATCGTAAACCATGACCTGCAGGCATGTTTTCTTCTTCTTCTTCTTCTAGGGTTGCTTTCTGTTGTTGCTGCCGCTTCAACTCACACTCTGCGAAATAAGAACCCTAATATTGCTTGTTATTGGGCTTTTTATATGCTTTCTGTTCATGGGCCGGATTTTCAATCTTATCTTGTGAAAGAATTTCTTTGCCCACCCCACTCACTTCTCAAGTACCCTCCAATTTGACAATTTTATTGTTTAAAGTTTTGGATTGTAAAATCTGATATATATCGTTTTCTCGTTTGCATCCCTCTAGCAATTCACCTTTTTGTTTGGCGAAAATACTCACTTTATATTATAGAATTTGAACTACGTAATTACTCATCTCTTTTGTTGTATAACATGTTATTTTGTACAGTGACAAATGGGGTTTCACATTTCATATATATATTTTTTTTAATATCAAAAGTTAATAGTTAACACTTAGATTAGTATCTACTTATTTGTTTGGGTTTGCATATATGACCTCCAACCATTTTAGCTACCCAACTTTTCATAAAAACCAAATATATCTTTACTCTCATTTCCTTCCATCAATAAGTTTTTCATTCGCTCACCCCAAAAAAAATTTATATCTATAACAACAATTGAGCGACCAAGCTCACCCTAATCGAAACTGAGTAACTACTCACTCACCCCATGACTTGGTTAATGATAAAAATAAAATTTTAGAAGTATATTTTATTATTAAAATTTTTTAATTATTATCTTCTTTTTTTCCATGCTCAGAAAGTCCCGAAAATATTTTTATTTTGGTCAAGAGAGTAATTTTTTTTTACAAGAGACTAACATTATTTTTGCCTAAAAAAGAAAAAAAAATTATAATTCTAACTTTTTGTAATATCTGCCACGTTATACACTGAGAAATCACAAGTTCTACAACATTTTTGGGGGGTTTAAGGGAGAAGAGAAAAAAGGTATTATTTGTTTTCTCCAACAATGGTTTCCTTCACGACGTGGTGTCGCTACCTTCAATCGAAAGCTCAATACACCATCGATCTCGGCTACAAGGTCTATCTTCATTTTAATTTCTTTTGTCATTTCTCGTTTAGGGTTTCATTTCAAGCGAGTATTTGTTCAATTATTGTGCTTTCGTTGCGAATTTTATTGTTAAGCTGTTTTGAATGGTGGAATTTGACAGAATCATAAAGGAGGTAATTTGAAAGATAATGAGCTAATGGATTTTATTTTCAAGCATTTCACTAATGGAAAGATGACCTTTTTGCATTGGACTAAAGGAGAGGAGATGACCCCTACTATTGATGCCAAAGGAGCTACTCTTCTTGTTCGTAGATTACCGATTCCCGACCAAAAGTAATTAATCATACTCGTCTATTTTGTGTTATTTGTTCTTTCAATTTGTCATTCCGTGCTTCGATTGCAGAAACAAAAATGTTAAGATAGATTAGTACATTAGTGCTTAAATTATTAGAGTAAAAGCTTGCATTTTGGAAAAGATGGCTGAGTTTTCGGGTAGGCTGGGTCTGTGCGAAGATGTTTTGTAGCAAGTTTGAGTTAGTTTAGTGGTTGACCCAAAAGTAGAGTTTGAACACTTTATAAGTGAGAGGACGCACAAACCTAATGTCTTAATGTTTTGGGTGAAAATGTAATGCCTCTCTCAACTTGTGTGGTTGCTCCGAGTCCAATGTGGATGATCCTCCGGGCTCCCCTCATTACCCAATTTGAGAAGACCCTTTGATGCACTAGTAAGGAGGATAGATCTGATAGAGGACTGTCCAATAGTTACATGTAGAGGGAGATCAAGGAAAACTATAAGTCAAACTATTGCGTAAATTTGGATTTAAATATTGGAGCATTAGATATGATTTATGATAGGATAGGACATTATGGCTTCATTTTATTCGTCGATTTCACATGGTAAGGATATACTGTGGTTGGTGTTATTCTTCTATTCAGTAGTGTGCTCAAGGGTGAGCTTTGCTGCAACGATAAGGTTGCTTTCTTGTTACCTATATAGGTCAGGTGGTAGTTGTGGAAACAACCTTCCCAGAGACACGTTTGTTTTGGAAATTGTTATCTATGAAGTTATAAATTAGCTGGTTCTAGTGGTTTCATTAATTTCATGCTCATCCCAGGTGGTGGTTGTGTGTGTGTATGTCTTTTTTTTTTTTGCGGTGCAACTAATATTATTTTGAAACTAATGGATGGTATAAGTCATGATCATCACCCTCCACCGTAAAAAGATTACCAACTTACTGGGTCAATTTCAAAATTTAAAACTGTTCCAGTAAGTTGGTAATCTTTTTATTCCTGAGCTCCACAAAAGTTAGTTAAGAGCTTATCTGAAAATGGACTTTTTCATAAGCAGCCCGTTATATGTATATTCTCATCTCCATTATTTGTTAGTACTAGACATTTTTCTTTGACAGACGTGTTTATGTTGGAGATGTTGTGGTCTTGAAGAACCCTGAAAAGCCAGACGACTATCTAGTCAGAAGATTAGCTGCGACTGAAGGTTATGAAATGGCTTCTACTGATGAAAAGGATGAATCATTTGTTCTTGAGAAGGATCAATGTTGGGTAGTGGCTGAAAATGAGAAATTGAAAGCCAAGGTATAAATGGCTTTTAGATATAGTCTATATTTACATTGACAACATACTATTAATTTTATGCTATCCATAGGTGGGTCATTGTTAGGCTGTTACTATCTGAGTCATTATTATTATTGTATTCATGTTGAAATATAAATTTTATGTATTTAAGGCGGTATAATCTTCTTGTTTGAATGTTCTGAAATTCAGTGTGTGATATTAACATGATACCTAGGTTTAACTAATGGTTTGATTTTTGGAGTTATCAGACTGTGTATACCAATTTTTACATTTGTCAATAGATGTTGACATTATTGGCAGGATCTGGATTCTGGACATCAGTTGCCATTGGCAGTTAAACCCCCTTTTTTTAACAAATAAAATAAACCACAGTTTTGCACGTCTATTAACTTAAGCAGCTTTTGGAATTCTGTGAATGACTTTGATAAGGTTCATGGCAGTGTATGCTTGTGATCTGGGTTCCTCAAGTGAAAATTCTTAATTCCTGTTTTAACCAAACTAGGTACTTCCTAAATAATAGTAGCTGCAATTGTAACCTGCATTCCTCAAGTGAAAATACTTAGTTCCTGTTTCAAACAAAATAGCTTTTTCCTGAATCATAGCTGCAATAGTCAGCTGAACTTAATTGTAACCTGAGTTCGTAAAGTGAAAATGCTTAGTTCCTGCTTTAACTAAAACAGCTTCTTCCTAAATAATAGCTTTAATAGTGACCTGAGCTCAAGTTAATGATTTCAGTTGCTGGTTCTTAAGTTTTTCTATGTAGTTTTGTGTCTTTGTTAAGTGAAAACCGATAAAATAATTATTTGAACCTGAAATTTTTGGTCCTTTGATGTCTTTTTAGTTTTTACAGCTTTGAAATTTTGCAACTAAACTATATCTAAGTATTAATAGAAAAGTTTTCACAAGGGATAGTATAATCTTATATTGTATATTGGTTATGTTTTTCGACTCCTTAATTTCTTATAAACAAAAAATGATTATGATACTTAATTCAATGCTCCCAACACAAATGGCAGGAAGCAATTGACAGTCGAACATTTGGTCCAATTCACATGACCAACATCGTAGGCAGAGTCCTATACTGCCTGCGTAATGCTGTAGACCACGGCCGTGTACAGAACAGGTAATCAAATTTCTGAGATTCATACATTGTGCACAAATGGCGATGGTTCTTTTGATTATTGATATATTTTACTCCATTGTCAGTCCTTTCAGTATGCAAAAGGATTCACCAGTGTTGGAAATGGAACTTGATGTTGATGAGATGGTAAAAAGTCACAAAGCCTGAACTTTAGTTCAGAGAAGCACTAACTTCTTGAATTTATCAATCCTTTAGTTCCTTCTTGTGGATTTTACTTGTAGCAAGGATGAAGAATAAATGAGTTTTAAATTGTTGATATGGGATGGTTACATAAGTCTGCATATTAGACAATTTATTGAATCTTTTCCCAACCAGAAAATCTGAAGCGGCCAGTGTTAAAGATTTAGTTCAACATTGAGTTGTAAGCTGAAGTTCTGGCAAATGACTCCTCTATTTCTTTTTCAGTTTGTATGTCATTTGGCTCTAAATTTTGTTGACCAATTTTTTGTCTTTTTTTATGGTTGATTGACGATGATAAAATTCTACATTGTGAGAAAACATGGTTCCAGCTTATTTTCCTAAATTGAGTTTATTTATTTTATTATTAGTAGCATAAAGACGTGGTTTTTCTACTGGCCTTAATCATATATAGAAAAAGATGTTAATATTGACATATAGTGTGATCAAATATATTTTTTTGCAAATAAAATTAAAATAGGCTCTTTTAATGGTCAAATATTGTTCATGAATTGTTGCTTCTATTTCAAACGGTCTTAACTATCTTTTTTTAATTAACTGTTCTTATTTTTTTTAAATAACATTTTTAATTCACAACTTAAATAATAAAGTACAAGGGATAAAATTGTAAATATAATAGTTTAAACAAATGATAAAGTTAAAAGTGAAAAAGTTTCTCTAAAATCCCGTATGTGCATGTTATTCACAGTGACTCGCCGTGATTTTGCGAAATGAATGTAGTGTAGCTTTTGAAAAATCACGATGAATCATTCTGATTATGACATACTCACCGTGACAACGAACATAAACTATATAGAGGTATAAATTATTTCGATTAACTTTTTATCTTCTCCATTCAATCTTTTATTAAGGCGATCTTTCCATGATTTTATGTCATACTTCTTTTTTAATGGTAAAATATGTTTAATTTAGTAAAACACCTCTATTAATTAATTATAGTTAGATGATTGAAATGCAACAAATAAGAGTGTTAGTGGAAAATAATAATAAATGTTAGTAGAGTCATTCTTTCAATTATGGTTATTACATTTGTATTGCCTCGTGACATAAGTGATCCTCCTGTGGTGACATCTAGAAGCAATTTTGTTTGAAAAATTGCTTTTTTGATAATGAATACTTCCTATTGACACAAGTAAATGACGTTCATGCCCCTAGCGGTAGTTAACTACCGTTGGAAGAACCGCCGACAGTTAACTGCCGTTGGGACTCAGCGGTTGTTAACTGCCGTTGCTTTTTCCCCTCCAAAACCAATAAACCCCTGGCTCCTATTCACTCATCACCTTACCTCACCATTACCTAAACTCAAAAAATCCTCATTTCAAAAATGTTGTGTTAAAATCTTGGTTCCAAATAATTGTTCATTGATTGCTAGGACGTTTCTACACACAATATGCATCAAAGAACAGGTATTACAACATTAAAATCCATTACATTTGATTGATTTTACTGGTTTTTTTTTGTACTGTCACGAGAATTAGCGGCAGTTAACTACCACTGGGTGTGAGCGGCTGTTAACGGCCGCTGGTAACTTAGAAAAATTTTCAAAACTTCATTTGACAGTGCTACTGCCTAAAAAAAAAGTTTACAATTTTTTTTTCTTTTGTTTTTTTGTTTGTTTATGTTATTATATGATATTAGATACATGTTTA